>Ga0137442_1000001_pt1 | contig 264199 bp, 238 predicted proteins | sample EasRivERMGT266_2_FD_102329 | JGI IMG/M metagenome (GOLD analysis project Ga0137442, IMG submission 102329) | Soil microbial communities from meander-bound floodplain in the East River, Colorado, USA - East River MetaG ERMGT266_2 | ecosystem: Environmental > Terrestrial > Soil > Floodplain ... | reverse complement strand
GAGGGCGAAGATCCGCGCACGGTCGCCGCCGCCGGAATTGCTGCACGACAGCGCCTTGCGCGCATCACGATTCTCGGCGACGAAGAGAACGTTCGCGCGGCCGCGCGACAGGCCGGCGCCGATCTCGGCGGAGTCGAACTAATCGATCATGCGCGCGCCAACGATTTCGACAAAATGGTGTCTCTGCTTTATGAGGCACGGCGCGCAAAAGGCATGACGCTCGACGAGGCCCGGACCGCGCTGCGTGACCCGCTGTACTATGGCAACCTGATGGTCCGAGCCGGCCGCGCCGATGGTTCAGTCGCGGGCGCCACGAACACGACCTCGCATACGGTGCGCGCGGCGCTGCACTGCATCGGCGTGCGCCCGGGTCTCAAACTGGTGTCCAGCTTTTTCCTGATGGCGTTGCGCGATCAAAGTCTCGGTCACAACGGCGCCATGATCTTTGCAGATTGCGGCGTGGTGATTGAACCCAGCGCCGCGCAGTTGGCAGAGATCGCCATCGCTTCGGCCGACTCTTGTCGCGCCCTGCTCGGGGCTGAACCGCGCGTGGCGATGCTGTCCTTCTCGACGAAAGGCAGCGCGCGTCATCGGCTGGTGGATAAAGTAGTGGAAGCGGTGCGTACTGTCCGCGCCCGCGCGCCAGAGATCGAGATCGACGGCGAGTTGCAAGCCGACGCCGCGCTGGTCCCAGCTATCGCGCAATCGAAAGCGCCAGGCTCGAGCGTTGCGGGACGCGCCAACGTGCTGATTTTTCCTGACCTGCAATCCGGCAATATCGCTTACAAGCTGACCGAACGTCTTGCTGGAGCGACTGCTATCGGCCCAATCCTGCAAGGTCTGGACGGAGCGGCCAACGACCTTTCCCGCGGTTGCAAGGCCGAGGACATCGTGGATGCGATTGCGATCACCGCCGTCCAGGCACAGGCCCGCAAGGCTGCTCGCTGAGAACCGAGCGGGTAGGCCCGGCGAATATCGCACTCACGGACCTGCGGCAGGCAACTGATCCTTGGCAGGGCACGCATCAAACATCCGCACCTCTTGGAGTGTTTGCAACTAACCGCCGAAATCCGAGGTAACTCAAGCCTTGCACCGATCACTACTTGCCGTCTTTTCATTAGCGCTGATTTTCTTCGCGTCGGTTCACTTATCCGCGCAGTCTTCAAAGCCAGAACCCTCGCCTACTCCACCTGTCGAACCTAAGACCGAGGGCCAGGAGCCGGTGAAGATATTCACCGAAGAAGTGCGCTTGCAGGTAGTAGCTCTCGATCAATATGGACATTATGATCCGACGCTGGAAGTGGATGACGTGCTCGTACTTGAGGACCGCGTGGCGCAGCAGATTAGAAGCATTCAACGTTTGCCTGTTAACGTTCTCTTGCTGCTCGATACCGGCAATCAACTCGGTTTGAAAAATACAAACGTTACGAGGGATGTTGCCCTGCGAGTCGTTTCTGGCGTTCACGATGGCAATCGAATAGCAGTCATGCAGTTCACCGAACGGCCAGAGCTTTTGCAGGCTTTTACAACCGACAAGGTGGCGGCCACAAAGGCACTCAAGACTAAACTACACTCAGGCAAGACCAGCCGGCTGTCGGAAGCCATTGCCGCGGCAGCAGATCAGTTTAAAGATACTCCTGCGGGCACGCGCCATATAGTTCTAGTCACAGATGGGGTCGAGGGTCCGGGCGGACGATTCAATCTGCCAGAGTCGTTGAAACAATTGAATTCGATTCAAGCAAGCGTACACATCATCAGCTATACAGTGTTGTCCCGAAAACAAATACAAAAGCTCAACGCCTGGAGAAAGGGCGACGGCATCCAACGAGATGGCAACCCGGGCAGCAATCCGGTCGCTAATGGCGATCCTACTCTTCCGCCAGGCACCACGCGCACTCCCTCGTTCCGACTTGGATCGAAGGATGCTGATCCGGCGCTGGCAAAGCGACGCAAAGAATACGAGCGCGCGACAATATTTAGCGAAGCGCAACTCTCAGAGATCGCCGAGGAAAGCGGTGCCCGGATTTGGCTTCCGCAGTCTACTGATGATCTACTAAGCGAGGCTGAAGGAGTAGCGCGCGACATAGGATCGCAGTATGTAGTTAGTTATCGCCCTACTCGTGCGCTTGCTTCTGCAAAGGCGGGAGAATATCGAGAAGTAGAAGTTGCTTCGAGGCGCGTGGGTTTGTATCTGCGGAGCCGGCGAGGCTACATCGTGACTAATCCTCAATAATGAACGCCAGGAGTCTAAATCGCTTGGGTGGGTTGAGCTTGCGACACATACTATTTTCAATCGTCCTATTGGCTCCGCTCTTAGCGGCGACCAATTCGTCCGCTCAGGACAGGCCACAGCTCAAGCCCGCACCTTCGCCAACTCCGAAGGTCGAGCCTAAAACCGAAGGTCAGGAGCCGGTGAAGGTCTTCACCGAAGAGGTGCGTCTTCCCGTGCTGGCAACGGATCAATACGGTCACTATGATCCGTCACTCGAAGTCGACGACGTCCTGGTGCTGGAAGACGGCCAGGCCCAACAGATCAAAAGCGTGCGCCACATTCCTGGAAACGTTCTGTTGATTTTGGATACCGGCGGCGACGGGACCGGACTCGGTGGCCTGTCGAAAAAGACGAGTACCACCCGACAGGTGGCTAACAGCTTGATCGCGCGCTTGCCCGAGGGCGATCGCGTGGCTGTCTTGCAGTCCTCAGATCGTCCCGTGTTGCTACAGGCGTGGACCGATGATGTTGATCAAATCGCGCAGGTGCTGAAGTGGAAGATGTATGCCGGCAAGCGCTCGCGTATTTTTGCAGCGATGACCAGGGCCGCACAGCTTTTGTCTGAACAGCCGGAAGGGAGTCGTCATGTCGTGCTCATAACCGACGGAGTCGAAACACCCGGCGGCAAGGTCGATCTTGAAGAGGCGCTGGATCAGGTAAGAGCAGCGCGGGCCACCGTGCATGTGATCAGTTACACCGAGTATGTGCGCCAGAAAAGCGACAAGCAGTCGTCCAGCGTTACGGCGGGAATGCGCCCGGCCTCTTCAGATCCGATTTCTGCCAACGATCCAACCATGCCTGCCGGCACAACCAGAAGTCCTTCTTTTGGGGTCGCGATTCGCTTCGATCCGGCCATGAAAAAAGTGCGCAAGGCTTACGAGGCGGATACCAAAAAGAGCGAGAGATGGTTGACCGACCTGGCTGAAGAAACGGGCGGCAGGATCTTCCTGCCCAAAACCAGCGAGGAAATGGTGGCGCAGGGGGGTGAGGTCGCGCGCGAGATCGGGGCGGAATACGTGGTCACCTACCGGCCGACCCGTCCGTTGGCCTCAGCGGAACCAGGTGAATATAGAAGCGTAGAAGTTGCGTCGCGGCGGGTGGGCTTGTATTTGCGAAGCCGGCGAGGTTATGTCGTGCCTAATAACCAATAGATCAAAAGGGGACTGTGGTTTTGTAAACGAACTCAAACGAACTAGTAAGTTGAGAGTTCAAGCTTTCGGCTTGCTCGTTTTTGAATCGGCAGCCTAAAGACTGAACTCTAAACTTCACTAACTAATCATTAACTAATTGGGGCGTTCAACTGTGATTCGATAGCTGCGGCGACGGGCTGCCATTCGGACTCGGCCGGTTTGCGCATCAGAGATCGACGCCGCAATTCGTCCCAATCTTCTTTTGGCACGCGGTGGAAAGCCTCGACCACCTTCGGATCGAATTGACGGCCGGCCCATTCCTCCAACTCTGCGGCGGCGGCTTCGTAAGGTCGACCCTGCCGGTACACGCGATCGCTGGTGATGGCATCGAACGCATCGGCAACGGAAAAGATGCGCGCGCAGATATCAACTTCGTCGGTCTTCAATCCCAGCGGATAGCCTGAGCCATCCCACTTTTCATGATGCTGCGCGACCACACGCGCGGCGCCTTCCAGAAACTTGATCCCACGCAGAATCTGTTGGCCGTGCATAGGATGTTCACGCATCCGCACCCATTCGTCATCCGTTAGTTTGGCGGGCTTACGCAGGATGGCGTCGGGCACGCCGATCTTTCCAATATCATGAAGCAGCGAACCGAACTCCAGGGCCTTCATTTGAGGTCCCGTCAGTCCGTACTCGCGACCCAGTCTCAAGCTGTACGTCACCACGCGTTCCGAATGGCCGTGGGTCTCTGCATCGCGCGTCTCGAGCGCCGCGGTCAGGGCCTGCAGCGTCGAGCGATAAGCGTTCTCGAGTGAATCCAGGGCGCGGTCCAACTCGGCGGTGCGTTGATCGACCAATTCTTCCAGATGATTTTCGTAACGTCGTTTTGCGACTATCAGCTCGTGATGTTCAAGGGCGCGGGCCACTGCTGCCTCGGCCTGGCGCAGGTCGAACGGCTTCATCAAATAATCAAAGGCCCCCAGACGCAGCGCGTTGATGGCGCTCTCGATCGTCTGCATCCCGCTGATCATAACGATAACGGTATCGGGCGAGATGACCTTGACGTGGGGAATCATCTCCAGGCCAGTCATTCCGCTCATGGTTATGTCGCTGATTACCAACTCGTAATCCTGGTCGCGAAGTTGGACTAGCGCTTCCTCTGCTGATGCCGCCTCGGCGCACTGATATGCGTCGCCCAGAAGGTCGCGGAGCACGCCGCGAACTTCGACTTCATCGTCGACTATCAGGAGACGTGGATGGGCGGTGGTTTCGGACATGTTCTCGTTAGCGTATCGGCAATCTGTCGGGGTCTTAATGTTGGTGAGTGTTAGGGCGGGGAGCACTCACCGAGGGGGAACTTTGAGGACTTGCGGCTCGGGCCAGGCTTAACTGGCTTGGCCATTGTATAACATGTTGCATAACATGGCAAACACTCTTTTGTAGGCTGGGGCGACTATTTTTCGGGTCTTTTTCAGCGATTTTGGGGCGAGACTCAGTGAAGATTGGCCCGCGGCCAGGTTGACGCTGGCGGCTGGCTGCCTCTAATATGGCCTGACAATTTCACGCTTTCACCAGCCGGAGTGGCGAAATTGGTATACGCACCAGGCTCAAAATCTGGCGAGGTTCACTCCTCATGTCGGTTCGAGTCCGACCTCCGGCACCAATCCTAAGTTTCTTTTCCTGACATTGTTTTGAAGGCTTAGCGGCATCTGCTATCGTGCGGAGCGTGGCCAGGCAAGCGACGACACGGGTAGAGAAGAGTCGAGATTTCGACTCGTCGACTCGATCCTTGACCCCACCGCTGAAATGGGCCGGCGGGAAGCGTTGGTTGGTTCCGCACATCGAACCGCTCTGGCGCAAACATCAGGGTCGCCGCTATGTCGAGCCCTTTTGTGGCGGGCTAGCGGTGGCGTTGGGTTTGAAACCGGTGCGCGCCGTGCTGAATGATCTGAATCCTCACCTGATCAATTTTTACGCGCAGCTTAGGCGCGGATTGTCGCTGACGATCGAGGCGCGCTATGACAGACGGCTCTTCTATGCGCATCGCGAGCGTTTCAACCAACTCATCATGGATGGGTGCGCCCAAACCTCAGAAGCAGCGCAGCTCTTCTATTATCTCAACCGCACTTGTTTCAACGGGCTGTGCCGCTTCAATCTCAGCGGCGGATTCAACGTTCCGTTCGGACGATACAAAACAGTGAACTACGCGACTGACCTGAGCGTGTACCGGAAGTTGTTCCGAAAGTGGTCGTTTAAGAACAAAGACCTCGCGCAACTCTCGATCGAACCAGACGATTTCATTTATGCAGACCCACCGTACGACGTCGAATTCACCAGCTACAGCGCCGGCGGATTTTCTTGGGACGATCAGGTCAGGACGGCTGAGTTGCTGGCAAAGCATCGCGGACCGGTCTTGCTTTCGAACCAGGCGACGAGGCGTATTATCGAACTCTATCGGCGTATGAAGTTTGACTTGAAATTCCTTGATGCGCCACGCCGAATTAGTTCCAGCGGTAATCGTCAGACGGCGCGCGAAGTGTTGGCAACCAGAAATCTGGATTGATCCGTACCAGAACTATTCGCCCAGGTAGGCTTCCTTGATGCGCGGGTCGGTGGCGAGATCTTTTGAAGGGCCTTCCATGGTGATGCCGCCGGTTTCCAAAACGTAGCAGCGATCGGAATGTTTCAGGGCGGCGTGGGCGTTCTGTTCGACCAGCAGAATGGTTGTGCCTTTGCTTCTGATGTCGTCGATCGCTTCAAAGATTGTGTGCACGATGAGCGGCGCCAGGCCGAGCGAAGGCTCATCCAACAGCAGCAGCCGCGGACGCGACATCAGCGCGCGACCCATGGCCAGCATTTGCTGTTCGCCGCCGGACAGGGTTCCTGCCTTTTGCGTCTCGCGCTCTTTCAAACGCGGAAACATTTTGAAGCAGCGTTCCATGTCGGCCGCGATTTCACTGCTTTTCTTCTGCAGATAAGCTCCCATCTGAAGATTCTCGCGCACGGTGAGATTGGCGAATACGCCGCGTCCTTCGGGCGACATGGAAATTCCGCGCGCGACCAGCTTGTGAGTCGCGGTGCCGCTAATGTCTTCGCCTTCGAAAGTCACCGTACCCTCGCGCGGCGCGAGCAGTCCGGTGATGGTGCGCAGCGTGGTTGTCTTGCCGGCGCCGTTGGCGCCGATCAAAGTCACGACTTCGCCCTTCTCGACGCGCATTGAAATGCCGCGCAGCGCTTCGATGGCCCCGTAGTTCACTGAGACGTTGTCCAGGACTAGCATAAGAGAAAACTTAGAGCTTAGAACTTAGATCTTAGAACTTGAGCGGAGACTCGTATCAACTAAGCACTAAGCACTAAGTTCTAATCCCCCAAATACGCTTCAATCACTTTCGGGTCGTTCTTAATTTCATCGGGCACGCCGAGGGCGATTGACTTACCATAGTCGACGACCTGTATACGCTCGCACACGCCCATGACCACTTTCATGTTGTGCTCGACCAGCAGAATCGTCAGGCCAAAGCGATCGCGGATCTGCTGTATCAAGCTCATAAGATCTTCCTGTTCGGAAGGATTCAATCCCGCGGCCGGTTCGTCCAGTAACAGAAGTTTAGGCCGCGTCGCCAGGGCCCGGACGATCTCCAGACGGCGCTGCTTGCCATACGGCAAGCTGGTCCCGCCTTCATCGCTTACTCCGGCCAGATCGAAAATCTCCAGCAGCTCCAGAGAAAACTCCCGGTGCTCGCGTTCGTCGCGCACGAATCGCGGCGTGCGCACCACGGCGTCGAACAGGTTTTGCCGCGCGTGGATGTGACACGCGGTCATCACGTTTTCCAGCACCGACATCCCGGCAAACAGCCTGATGTTCTGAAAGGTCCGCGAAACTCCGCGACATGAAATCTGGTACGGGCGCAAACCGTCGACGCGCTGTCCCTCGAAATAGATCTCGCCGGAAGTCGGCTCATAAACTCCCGTCAACAGATTAAAGATCGTAGTCTTCCCGGCGCCGTTCGGTCCGATTAGGCCATAGATTTCACCGCGCCGGACATTCATGTCCAGTTCATTAACCGCGACCAGACCACCGAAACGAATGGTGGCTTTGTCGGTCTTCAAAACGGGGGCGCCATTTCCAGCCGTGGCGCCCGGCGTGGCTGTTGACCTGGTCATGCCTTTCCTTTTTTGGTTGGCGCGGTGGATTCGACGGCGGTCTCGCCGTCCCGCTTGCCGGGCTTTCGCTTCCGCCATCTCTTAAGGAGATCCGTGGTTCCCAACAATCCCTGCGGCCTCGTGATCATCAGGACGATCAGCAGCAGTGAGTAAATCACCATGCGGTATTGAGCAAACTCCCGCAGCGCTTCAGGCAAAATCGTAAGCAGGATCGCCCCGAGCACTGAGCCGACGATCGAACCCAGACCACCGAGAATAATCATGATCAGGAACTCGAAAGACTTGATGAACTCGAACGACTTCGGGTTGAGATAGCCATCAAAGTGCGCCAGCAGCACACCGCCCGCACCGGCCAGCGCCGAAGAGATGACGAAGGCGCTCACTTTGTAGCGGGTTGTGTTGACGCCCATGGCTTCCGCCGCGATTTCATCTTCGCGGATCGATATCAGAGCGCGCCCGAAAGCCGAATGGACGATGTTATAGACAATGACGATCGTCAGGATGGCGATTAGAAAAATCCAGAAGAAGCTCTTGACGATCGGGATGCCCGAGTAACCACGAGCGCCGCCAATGGCTTCGATGTTGTTCAGGAACACGACGATGATCTGGCCAAAGCCCAGGGTCACGATTGCCAGATAGTCGCCCTTCAATCGCAGCGAAGGTACGCCGACCAGCAAACCTGCGACGCCCGCGCACGCCGCGCCTATCAAGGTGGTGACGAACAGTGCTACACCCCAACCGAAGGTCCCGTTGCCCAGGGCCTCGGCCAGCCGGATACCATAGTTCACCGAAAAGTAGGCGGATGAGTAAGCGCCCACCGCCATAAAGCCCGCGTGTCCGATGGAAAATTGACCGGTGAAACCGTTAATCAGGTTGAGCGATACCGCCATCGTGATCGCGATACCACAGAGCATCAGGATGCGACTGATGTACGCGCTGATCATGCGCCCTTCAAAAACAAAGTTCAGGCCGTAGAGAACGGCGAGCACGCCCAGGGCGATAATCAGATTGCGAACGTAGCGCGACATAGAAAACAAGAAGTCAGAGATCAGAAGTCAGAGATCAGAGGTCAGAACTCAGGAGTCACATCAATTGATCTTCGGTCTGACCGCTGACTTCTGATCTCCGACCTCTGCCTGTCTGACTTCTGTCTTTCAGACTTTTTCCTGCACGGTTGATCCCAACAAACCGGAAGGACGGAACAACAGAATCAAAATCAAAATGGCAAAGGCGACGGCCTCTTTGTAAGTCGGTGATAGATAGCCCACGACCATCGTCTCAGTGATGCCAATCAAAAGACCGCCCAGCACCGCACCCGGAATATTGCCGATACCCCCCAACACAGCCGCGACAAAAGCCTTCAAGCCAATCAGGATACCCATCAGCGGATCCACGCGGGGAATGCGTATGGCTACGAGCACACCGGCCGCCGCGGCCAGTGCCGAACCCAACGCGAAGGTAAAGGCGATGATGCGGTCGGTGTTGATGCCCATCAACTTTGCTGAGTCCAGGTTAAAGGACACAGCGCGCATCGCCCTTCCAGTCTTGGTACGGAAGACGATCAGTTGCAGCCCGACCATCAACGCAAACGCGATTATCAGCACCACGATGTCGGCGGTATTGATACTGGCGCCGCCGCCCAGATTGACGTTGCGTTTAGTGAACAGTTCCGGAAAGAACTTTGGATCGGCGCCGAAGAGGACCTGGCCGCCGTTTTCGAGCAACAGCGACACACCGATTGCAGTAATCAGCGCCGTCAGACGCGAATATTTCCGCACCGGCCGGTAAGCAAGTCGTTCGATGATTACGCCCAGGGCAGCACAGATGGCCATCGCCAGCAGCATTATTACCAGAGCCGTTATCAGCGATGGTTGCAGAATGCCGCCACCGAGTAACCCATGAGCCAGCACGCGACCAAACACATTCGAATCCGGATTACCCATCAGCATCTGCGCGCCGCTTATGCCGATGCCGCCGGCAAGGTAATAGCCCATGAAAGCTCCGACCATGTACACGTCGCCGTGCGCAAAGTTGATCAGCCGGAGGATTCCATAGACCATCGTGTAGCCGAGCGCGATCAGTGCATAGATCGCGCCCAGCGAGATGCCGTTAATCAACTGCTGGAGAAATGTGCTCATTCAGTTGAGCTGTTTCGCAAACCGCGTCCAGCGCGTCTACTTGGCGGGACTCGCGGCCGGACTGGCCGGCGGCTTAGGAGTTTCGGTCAGCACCGGCATCGCAGCGCCTTCAACCTGGACCCGCTCGCGCACTGCATAGATGCCGCCGTCTTTGATCTCGATCATGATGATCGGTTTCACGGCGTCGCGGTTCTCGTTAAAGGTGACTTTGCCCGTGACTCCGGGAAAGTCTTTGGTCGCAGCCAGCGCATCCCGTATAGCTTTACCGTCGAGCGAGTTTGCCCGTTTGATGGCGTCGAACATGATGCGCGCGGCGTCGTAGGCAGTGGCAGCGAGGGCGTCAGGGATCGCGCCGTATCGCGTCTTGTAGTCGTTGACAAACTTCTGCACCTGCGGATCGGTGTCGTAAGGCGAATAGTGGTTGCTAAAGAAGGAACCATTCAGGGCTTTGCCGCCGATGGTGTAGAGCTGGGTCGCATCCCACCCATCGCCGCCCACGAAGGGAACCGTGATCCCCTTGTCGCGCGCCTGTTTCGCAATCAGGGCCACGTCGCCGTAATAGCCTGGCACGAAGATTACGTCAGGGCTCGAGCCTTTGATCGAAGTTAACTGCGCGTTGAAATCCTGATCTCCGGCCTGGTACGACTGAGTAATTACCATTTCACCGCCCAACTTGATGAAAGTTGCGCTGATGAATTTCTCGAGACCGGTTGAATAGTCATTCTTGCGATCGACCATGATGCCGGCCCGCTTCTTGCCGAGGGTCTTCGCTGCAAACTGAGCGATCGCCGCGCCCTGGACCGGATCGATGAAGCAACTGCGGAAAATGTAGTCGCCCTTCCTGGTTACCTCCGGGTTCGTCGAAGAAGGCGTAAGCATCGGGATCTTTGCGTTCTGGGCGATCGGCGCGGCGGCGATCGAACGGGAACTGGCTACTTCGCCGAGGATGGCGTGCACGCCGTCCTGGGTCACGAACTTGGTGACAATGGTGGCGGCTTCGGAAGGATCTGAGCGATCGTCCTGCACGTCCAGTTCAATCTGCTTACCATTGATGCCGCCGGCGGCGTTTGCTTCGTCCGCGGCCATCTTGATCCCGTTCGTCGACGAGATGCCGAAGTTGGCCGTATCGCCGGTCATCGACATAAACACGCCAATCTTGACTTTGTCGCTGGCGCCTCCTCCATTGCAGGCGAACGCTGTTAGCAGGCTGGCGATTACAACTGAGCTTAGAAGGATGCGCTTCATAGTGTTCCTCTCAAGTAATTAAGGTTCGAATCTAAGGCTGTCACTCCGGTTTCGGTGGACAGCATGATAGCGGCGAGCCTTGGAATTAAGCAAACTATTGGGAGAGATTTAGCCGAGCCCGGGCATTATAGCGATTTGTTCGCCCGTGTCGAGAGTATCAGAAGCCCGACCGTAAGGAAGGGCTTGGAGTATTTGCGGCGAGCGCTCCCTTACGGTCGGGCTTCTGACACCTTCGGCCTTCCGACTTCTCAACTCCTGGCGCATTTATTCTGACAACGATCACTTGCGCGAGGCGCGACGCAAAAACAGCTTCGGATTTCGTCCTGTGGTTAGCACGGCAATTCCTTCGTGGTAAGCCGCATGGTCAACGCGTCCGGGAAAGGGCTTAATCTAGGCAATATGAAACCAACCTTCAAAGCCGCGCTGATAATTACGAGTTGTGGTCTGTTACTGGCTGGGTGTAATCGTCAGAGGCAAACTCCTCCACCGCCAGTCGCCACGTCAACTCCGCCAACAGCGACCGAGGCCATTCCGATCACGCTGCCGGTGCTGGACGCGCTGTTTGCCGACGAAGCCTTCAAAACAGAACTGAAGTCGAAACTGCAATTAACCGACGAACAGATCAGCGCGCTAAGAAAAACCTCCAGCGAAGAGGTGGCTAAGCTCCGCAAAGCAAACGCTGAGAATCAGACGGGCAGCGCCGAGGCGTCGCGGAACAACGCGATTGAATCAATTCGCGCCGTAATCGGCGCCGAGAAGGCCGATCAACTTCTGGCCCTGGCGCGCGAGCGCTGGACCAGGGGTGGCGAGGAACTGGAAGCCGCTGCGGCAAAGGACCCGGAGCCGACGATGCTGAAAGGCCCCAATGCAGTGCCGACCGACGCTCGCATCGTCGTCAATATTCCCGCCTATCGCATGGATGTTTTTGCGAACGGGGCTTTGATCAAGTCTTACAAGGTAGGCATTGGTTATCCACAGTTTCCGTTGCCTCAGGGTTTGCGCAAGGCCCAAATAATCATCTTCAATCCGACCTGGACGCCGCCGGACGAACCCTGGGTCGCTTCCATGAGGGGTGTTGCGCCCGGTCAAAGTGTGGCCGCCGGAAGCAAGCTCAACCCGCTTGGCCCGATCAAGATTCCCATCGGCGCGCCCTCGCTGATCCACGGCGGCAAACCCCTGGCAAAGATCGGCACGTTTGCCTCGCACGGTTGCGTGGGCATGACGAATTCTCAGGTCAGGGATTTCGCCAGAGTATTAACGAAAGCTTCCGAAACCGACCTGTCGGAAGAGACCATGGCCGCCTATCTCAACAAGAGGACCAGAACGCAGGTGGTCAAGCTGAACAAGCAAATCCCCGTGGAGCTGCGCTACGAGACCATCGTGGTTGAGGACGGCAAGGTGCACATCTATCGCGATGTTTACGATCAAGGCACCAATACCGAAGAGAATCTGCGCGCGGTCCTGGAAGCAAACGGCGTCAGCTTTGACGTTTTGAGCGCTGAAGAGAAAGCCCAACTACTGGAAGCCTTGAATGCGATGTCGAACCGGCCGAAGAAGCAACCTACGCCTACTCCCAAGCCAAGCATCACGGCGCCGGCGAATTCCGGCGATCCGATCGCCGCTGCGAATGATAGAAAAGCCGAAGCCGAGCGTCAGAAGAGCGAGGCTGAGCGTCAGAAAAAACTGCGCAGCCAGAAAGAGGCTGTGATTGAGATTACCGCGCTGATTGGTAAGGGCTATCCGGCCCCGGTGAATCTGGATAGCGGGACGGGAACACAGGTGGCTGAGGTTGCGACTGCGACGAACAAGCCTTGATTTGAAATCAATTCATCGCTGGGAGCGCGGGCTTCTTCCCCAATCAGGTCCAAACCTCAGGATGCGACCGCCGCAACTTCGCACGAATCCAGCACCGGCGCTTCGATTATTTCACCCGGGCTTCCGGCTTCACCAAAGTACTGACGCCCGGCAGAAATCGTTTCGAAGTATTCGGAGATCCGATCCAGAATCTCTTCGACTGAGTGTGAGTGATACATCGCCGTCCGGAAGAGTGCGCCCCCCTGAAGCCCCCGGGTGAACTGACCGGCCAGTTGCTTCATGCGGCCGATGGCGGCCAGCTCGCGCATGTCCTCGCGCAGCATCTCGAAATACTCAAGCAGGACCGCGCGTTTGTCTGCGAGCGTGGGTTGAAACGGTTCGCGGCCGTGCAGGGTGTCTTCGATCTGGCGAAAGATCCAGGGATTGGCCATGGCGCCCCGCCCAATCAAAACCCCATCGCAGCCGGTTTCGCGAAAACGATCCAGCGCCTGTTGGATGGTCGTAACGTCACCGCTGCCGGATACGGGCACGCTGACGGTTTCTTTGATCTCCTTCACCAGTTCCCAGTTCGCCAGACCGCGGTAACCCTGCTCGCGCGTGCGGCCGTGCAGGGCGATGTGTTCAGCGCCGCAGCTTTCTGCCAGTTTCGCGGTTTCGATGGCGTTGATTGTGTGATCGTAAAAGCCGGCTCGAATCTTTACGGTCATCGGGATCGTGATGGCCTTCTTAATCGCTTTCAGAATCTCTTCCAGCCGGCGAAGGTCCTTCAACAATCCCGATCCGCCCCCGTGCTTGACCACTTTCGGCGCCGGACAGCCGCAGTTCACGTCCAGTATGTCGGCGCCAATTTCTTCCGCCATCTCTGCCGCCATGCGCATGCGTTCAAGCTGCGCGCCAAAAATCTGCACGGCGAACGGGCGCTCATTTTCATAGAAGCGCATCTGCCGTTTTGACTTGGGATTGTTTCGTGTCAGGCCCTCAACCGAGATGAATTCGGAAACCGTTAGGCCAATCCCACCGCGTTGCTTCAGCAAGCGACGAAACGAAATATCAGTCACCCCCGCCATCGGCGAAAGCACCAACGGCGGATTGATCTCGATGCCGCGAATCTTAAATGGCGTGATCTCATTCATAACAAAAGCCACATGAGATTCTACCTCATGTGGCCCTGAGGTTCGACAGGCGTTAGCGGTCGTTGGCACCTCCGCATTGTTTACAGTCAGTCGGGCTGTCGTTCGACTCGCGCGAGCATGAGGTCAGTACCACCCGCGTTAGCGGTGGGTCACACACTCAATTTGCTGGTTGAGAGTCCGACCCACCTGCTTACGCAGGTGGTACTGACTTGATTACGCCGGTCGAAGCAAGCACAAACCGGAAAGCTAATCGGTAACTAAGGTTCTATCGTTACCGGAGTGCCGGCGCTCACTGCGTTGAATAGCTCGCGGATGTCTTCGTCTTCCAACGCCACGCAGCCCCAGGTCCAATCACTCCCGGCGCCTCTGCCGTGGATGTAGATGTCTCCACCCAACAAGGTGTTCTGCGGCGGGGCCTTCTTCGCCCGCAGCGCGTGCATGATGGCATCGTACTGCGTTTTGTTTATTAGGTGATCCCGCAGACCGCGCTCGGCGGCCGGGACATTTGGATAGCTGATACCAAGCGAAAGATAAAAAGCGCTCTTGTCATTCTTTGTGAAAATGTAGAAGTCTCCTTCCGGAGTACGCCGATCGCCCTGACGGACTTTGTCGCCGATCGGACTGAGCCCCAGACCAATCCGATAAGTTCGCACTAGCTTGTCCGCCGAGAACAGAAGTAACTGGCGCTGACCTTTCTTGACGACGATCTTCGGTTGGCGCAGCGGCAATTGTAGCGCTTGTGGCTGTGCGGTTGGTTGACGCGATATTGAGTTCGCAGATGTATCCGCAACCTTCGCTGTTCGTTCAGCCGAACTGACCTGGCAGCTCGTGGCGATCAGAACCAGACTGAATAAGATGAGAATCAGTAGGCTCGGCTTATTCATGGGGAATTAGTACACGTTGAAATTGTATTCGAGCATGATTTGCTGTGACACGGGCTTACCATCTTTCTCGGCGGGGAAAAATCGAATGTTGCGCGCGGCCTCGATTGCGCTTTCAGTCAGGCCGTCTTTCAACCCTTCAGTCACATTAATGTTTGCGACATAACCGTCCGCACCAAGGACTGCTTCCAACTTAACCGTTCCGACTATCTGATGCGCGCGGGCCCGGTCAGTGTAAAAGGGTTCGCTTTTCCACACTATTATTGCTCGCCGCGTGACCTGGGTAGGACTAAACGCATACCCCAGAACGAAAATAGTATGCTGCGAATAGCTAGTGGTTCGGTCCTCGGGCCGGCGCAGCCGAAGGGACGACAGGAATCGATCCACAGCAGGGTTTGTGTCCCCCAGCGTCGCCAGCGTCACCAGGTAAACATGCTCTTTGGTCGCGAAACGCACGAAGTGCCTGGTGTGCGTCGCAGACCTGCCCTCATAAGTGCTCCGGTATAGTTTGGCTGTAATGCCATCGAACGAGATGTCGCGCTCGAAGACTGCCCCATTGTCCGCAAACGTCAGTGGGCCGCGACCGAGTTTCTGCGGCTGCTTAGCCTTGTAAGACTCAATAATGACGACGAGACCGCTTCCATAGCCGCTGTACGCGCGATGCGCGAGAATTGTCTCGTGATCCGGGTCGCGAGTGGGGCTTACCGGATAGTTTCGAATGGTGGGCCATGCAGGAACCATCAGCGTCAATTCCTCGCCCTCCGGAGCGAACGTAACCCAGGCGGGTTCATCCTGAAACGAAGCTGGGATCTCATTGGCCAGTCCGGAATAAGACTGATTAGAGAGGAGAATTACGACAGAAACAAATGCCAGGTGGCGGAGCCTTTGAGTGTTCATAGTAGCTCCCATTCGCGGGTTAACTCTTCAACGCTTTGAGAAGTGGCACAGACTTTAGTCTGTGATTTCTCGCGGAACTATCACAGACTGAAGTCTGTGCCACTAAAACTAATGCAAGTTTGAACTCACTCGTTGAGCGGATCAAAACGATTTTCACTCACAATTTCAACCAACTGGTCCGCGTCGCGTTTTGAAACGTTGCGGCTCGGTGGGTCCTTCAGCACCCGGGCGACTATCTCCCGATCACGCCGACGAATTGTAATCTCATCCCCGGCTTTAACGGCATGAGCGGATTTCGCCGGGCGCCCGTTGAGTAGAACCAGGCCCGCGTCACAAAGCTCCTGGGCCAGGTTGCGGCGCGGGCAAAGACGGCTCAGCTTTAGAAAGAGATCAAGACGCATCAAAATCGAGTAATGAGTGATGTGTGATGAGTAATGCGCGGTCTGATGACTCATCACTCATGACTCACTACTCATCACTTTGGTTTACGGCTTGTCCTTATCTTTCTTGTCCTTCTTTGGCGGCTTTTTGGTCGCCGGTGCGGGCGGCACAATCTTGAGCAGCGGCTCGACGGCGACGCGATAACTCTCGGCGATCTTCACGTAACCATCGTTGCGCAGATCCTGTAGATAAGCCTCGCGCGCCTTTGGCGAACGTTCGCGGGTAATCGCCTCGCGCACCTGGTTCTCGTTGAAGGTCGGCGTGTTGGTGCCCGCGTTGCGCGCATCCACCCGCAGAATCTGATAGCCTTCGTCACTCTTCAGCGGCTCGCTCACGCCGCCGGCTTTCACGTTCTTAATCGCGCCGGCAATGTCCGGCCGCAGATCCGGTATTTGAAAGAGGCCGACCTTACAGGGTTTTTGACCTCCGGTTGCCGGTCGATCTGTATAGGCCGCCGCCAACGTGCAGAAGTCCGCGCCTCCGCGCGACTGTGTTACCAGTTGGGTCGCCCGCGCTTTCACGTCCGTCTCCTGTTTACCGGCCAGGCTAAGGAATATCTCTGACAGTTCCACCGATTCGGGTTTCAGAAACTTGGCGCTGTTGGCGGCGAAATATTTCTGTAGTTCGTCGGAAGTCAGGCTAAAGAACAATTTCGAATCTACTTCGCCCTCTAGGACAGCTTGCTTCATTATCTCGACGCGCATGGTTCTACGCACGTCTTCACAAACCAGGCCAGCCTGCTGCATGGCCTCACACAGCTTCTCCATGGAAGTCACGCCGTTGTCTTTGGCCACGTCGAGCATGCGCTTGTTGACCTCGGCTTCAACCCTGTCCGTCAGATCCAGCTCTTTACCTTTCTGAAGTAACAACTGCTCGTTTACCAGCGTGGCGATCAGCTCGGCTTTGTGCTTTTCAACTTCGCTGTTGGCCTGCGGCTCGGTCATACCGTTCTGCTTCAGCGAGTCGACGCGCTCTTTCATTTCGCGCTTTAATTGCGAGAGCGTGACGACGCCGTCATTTACCTGCGCGATTACTTCATCGACAACCACGGGTTCGCCTTCCTGCGCTCGCGCGAGCGCGGGGGAAATGACGAAAGCCGCAAGCAAAAAAAGCGCAGTAACAGTCAGTTTGGATTTCACGGTCTGGTTACCTCTTTGATAAAAGCTCCGGAGGAGCGAAATGTTTATAGGTCGCAGTCTTTCAACGATGCTTCAGCTCCTTTAGGAGCGGTATATCTTTGCTCCTAAAGGAGCTGGAATAGGATTACCGAAGACGCGCTATAAACATCTCGCACCTACGGTGCTGGTTTGGACGGCTATTCTAACCGTCAGCCCTGATTTGCAGCAACACGCGGCGAGCGACCGCGAGGGCGTTGTCCCTTTCGTCCTCATTCAGTTCCAGCCGCAAAACCCCGCTGGGTGTGAAAGTTGCGCCTTCCCGGATCCGGATCAGTTCCATTAGCTTTTCGGGCGCAACGCGGGCCTTTTCAGCCAACTTGATGGCGATTCCTTCGCGGGTTCGATCGATGGAAACAACTCCTACAGTCTCTGACGCCTGTCTCAGCCGCGCGTAACCAAACAGGTCTTCCACGGCCTCAGGCATGCGGCCGTAACGATCTTCTGTTTCGGCGCGAATCGCCGCGAGCGCTTCTTCGTCGCGCGCCGACGACACGCGTTTGTAAGTCCGCAGGCGCTGGCCCATGTCGGCTATAAAGCTTTCAGGAATGGCCACGTCGACACCCAGATTGAGCGAAACCGTCGGCTCGTCTTCAACCTGCTCGCCACGTAATTCACCGACGGTGCGTTCGAGCATCTGTGTGTAAAGATCAAATCCGAGGGCATCCATGTGCCCCGACTGCTCGCCGCCCAGCATGTTGCCCGCGCCCCTTAACTCCAGATCCAGCGCCGCGATGCGAAAGCCGGCGCCGAGGTCAGAGAATTCACGAATCGCCGCCAATCGCCGGCGGGCAATCGGCGAAAGTTCCTGCTCGGCCGGAATCAGCAGGTAGGCATATGCGCGGCGACTTGAGCGACCGACGCGCCCGCGCAATTGATAGAGTTGAGAAAGACCGTAATTGTCGGCGCGGTTTATGATGATTGTGTTCGCGCGGGGGATGTCTATTCCGTTCTCGATGATCGTGGTCGCCACCAGCACGTCGTACTTATAGCCAATGAAATCAAGCATGACGCGTTCCATCTCTTTTTCGTTCATCTGGCCGTGGCCGACGGCCATCCGCGCCTGCGGGACTAACCTTTTGACCAACGCCGCGATAGTTTCGATCGACTCGACCCGATTGTGAATGAAAAAGACCTGGCCCCCGCGCGACAATTCAAGCTCGATCGCGGATTTGATAACCGCATCCGACGACTGCACGACCTGAGTCTGAATAGCCAGGCGATCGCTCGGAGGCGTTTCAATCAAAGACATATCGCGCAGGCCGCTTAAAGACATGTTCAGCGTGCGCGGAATCGGCGTGGCCGAAAGCGTCAGCACATCGACGCGCTTCTTCAATTGCTTCAGACGTTCCTTGTGCGCGACACCAAACCGTTGCTCTTCATCGACTACGACCAGTCCCAGATCGCGAAAGCCCACGTCCTTTGAAAGTATGCGATGCGTGCCGATGACAACGTCGACTTCGCCTGCTTCAACTCGCTTAACCACGTCCTTCTGTTCTTTGGTTGATCGAAAACGAGAAAGGAGTTCCACCTTTACCGGAAACGGTGCAAAGCGCTGGCGGAAAGTATCGAAGTGCTGATACGCAAGCACCGTAGTCGGCGTCAGCACTGCGGTTTGTTTTCCGTCCATCACGGCTTTGAATGCGGCGCGCATCGCCACTTCCGTTTTGCCGTAACCGACGTCGCCGCACAGCAGGCGATCCATCGGCGTGGGCGTTTCCATATCGTGCTTCACGTCTTCAATGGCGGTTTCCTGATCGGGCGTCAGCGTGTATTCAAAGCCTTCTTCGAATTCGCGTTGCCAGGGGGCGTCGGGCGGAAACGCGTGGCCTTCTACCAGCTTGCGCTCGGCGTAAAGCCGCAGCAGTTCATCAGCCATGTCGCGCATGGCGCGCTTGGCTTTCGCTTTCGTTTTCTGCCAACCGATACCGCCGAGACGATCCAATGCCGGTTGATGACCTTCGGCGCTCGAGTAACGTTGCACCAGATCGAGCCGCTCAACCGGCACGTAGAGTTTTGAGTCCTCGGCATAGTAAAGCAGCATGAACTCGCCGTGTGCCGCTGACTGGAGTCCGCTGGCGGAAGATTGAGTTGGCCCCAGATCGAGCGTGACCAGTCCGCCGAATCGCGCAATGCCGTGATCGATGTGCACGACAAAGTCGCCGACTTTCAGATCGCGAAAGTCGGAAAGAAAGGCCGCGCCCCGCGCCCGCCGTTTCTTCTCTCGCTTGATCGCCGTGCTGCGCCGCTCGAGCGCGGGCTCTGCCGCTTCGTCAAACAGATCGCCTTCGACGTGGACGACCAGTCGCGCCGACGGCAGCTCAAACCCGCCCGAAAGTTTCCCCGAAGTAACAATCGCGGCGAAAGATTCTGAATACCCCGACTTGTCAGCAAACGAAGTGAGACGCACGTTGACCTCGTACTCGCGCAGAATCTCTGCTACCCGTTCGGCGACGCCGCGGCTCGGCATTACGAAAATAGTTGTGCCCGGCGCCTTCGTGTGCCGGCTGATCAAATCACTCGCGAGATCCGGCAGGCGTCCGTGATAGCGCATAACGGATTGCGCTTCCCATTCGACTTGTCCCGGGAGCGCGGACGTCTGGTCCGCATTTGATTTGTTTACAGTCGGGCTATGACCGCCACTGTCCGTGTGAGGGAATAGAAACAACGGCTTTCTTTGCGGCCGCTCTTTGCCCAGAGAGATGTTCGGCTGTTCCGCATCGAGGGCGATCTCCTGATCCATCTTCGCGGCCGTGTGGCCCAGGGCGCGCATCTCCACGCGGTGCATGCCGTCGATCCCGGCACGCAACTCTTCAGCGTTGAGATAAAGCTCGTGCGGCGCGAGTCCGAGGTCGTCCGCGGCGTCTATGTCCGCGTAGCGCTCCGCCAAAGTTTGAAAAGCACTTGTCAGATAATTTTCAACGGCTACGGGCTCATCGACTACCAGCACCGCGTCCTTCAAATACTCGAAGACGCCGGCGCTGCGTTCGTGGACCAGCGAAATCAGCCACTCCCAACCCGGAAAATCTTCACCTTCATCGGCAAAGACCGTGCGGTCGCGCAACGAACGAGCAAAGCGTTCGTCACGCCAACGAGCCCGCGCACGCGCGGCCCATTCACGAAAATACCGGGCCGTGACCGCGAGTTCGCGCATCGGCGGAATCTCGATCTCTGCCAACTGAATGGTAGAAAGCTGCGTCTCGGGATCGAATTCGCGAATTGAATCAACCGTGTCGCCAAAGAATTCGATGCGGGAGGGAGCAGTGCGGCCGGGCGGCCAGACATCCAGAATTCCACCGCGGATTGAGAACTCGCCGATGGCGCCAATCGGGTCTTCGCGCACATAGCCCGAGGCGATCAACTTTTCGACGAGTTCTTCAGGTGAATGATCTTCGTCACGACGGAGCACTGCGCCGGCTTTCAGGATCTCAGCCGGTGGCACGGTACGCCGCGCCAGCGCACGTGAGGTCAGCAGAACAAAGTCCGCGGCCCGCGCATCCCGCGTGTGGTTTTCCACGGGTGGGTCGAGCACCCCAGCGGGGCTGCCCCGCCGGGGACCCCGCACGCGCTCGCCACTTTGCTGGCGCCGCGCCAGACGCCACAACGCCAGCGCGCGCTTTTCCAACGTCTCAGTGTGGGGCGAGCCACCAGCATACGGATCGCTTTCGGAAGCGGGTAATACAGCGACCGCTTCTGCGCATTCGGCTGCGCCACGCAACGCGCAGAACCAGAAATTGATGTCGCGCTCCCAGTCTTCCAAATCGCGCTGGGCCGGAACGACGACCGCAAATCGCCTTCCGGTTTCGCGTTGGAGCGCCGCCAGCACCAGCGCCCGCGCAGGACCAGCGACCAGCCCGCTAATCGAAACGACCTGCGCGCCGCGCTTGATATGGTCAAGCACGCGACGGAATTCAGCGCTGGCAATAACTGAGTTCAGCGCATTTTCAAGCACTGAAGTTGTTTCCGTTGTCGCGCTCATCCAAATAGTTCTCTGACCAAACGATTTCTAAACGCAGAGGGCGCAGACGACTTCGCAGAACGCAAAGGAGTTTTTCTCGGCGACCTCTGCGAAAACCTCTGCTCTGCGGTTAATCTAACCATCGGATCACTTCTTCATTCGCTCAATGATCACGCTCGTCGAAACGCCTTCGACGAAGGGCAGGCTCACAACTCGTCCACCCGCGGTTTCAACTTCTTCGCGACCGTGAATTTCGTCGAGCGCGTAGTCGCCCCCCTTTACCAGCACGTCGGGTAATAGTTGAGCAATCAACGACCGGGGTGACACCTCATCGAAAATTACCACGTAGCTCGTCGCGCGCAATGCTGCCAGGATCTCAGCGCGCTCGTTCTGGTTCATCAAGGGCCGGTCCGCGCCTTTCAACTCGCGCGCCGATCCGTCGCTGTTGATGGCTACCACCAGCGCGTCACCCAGCGCGCGTGCCTCTTCGAGATAGCGCACGTGTCCAACGTGCAAGATGTCGAAGACGCCGTTGGTGAAAACAAGCTTCAAACCCACGGCGCGCAGACGCGCGCGCTCGGCGAGAAGTTGATCGATCGAAAGAATCTTTTGAGTCATTTGCGACAAACCGAACTAACCGATACGCCTGGTCCTCTTGATCCAGTACTCCGGTCGTCGTCGCGAATGAGCTACGGCGACAACCCACAACGTCGATTCACGAACGACATAGGGAATATAGTACGGAAAGATGTGGAGGTTCGCCCGGCGATAGATGCCGCGCCTTAATGGACAAACTGAGGGGTGCTCGCCAAGCCAAAGAAGAGTCTCATCGATCTCATCTTCGAATCGTCGTCCGAGTCCAGCTTCCTGGCTGTCGTAGTAGGCAGCAGCGGCGGAGAATTCGCGACCGGCTTCTTCGAGGAGAGTAATCTTCATTTCGCACGGCGATTTCGCGCAGCGCGGATAACTTCCTCGTAAGGGATACCTACGGCTGTGCCGTCATCAATCGCTTGAATCCGCGCGAGAATCTCTTCTTCCCACGCCGCTTCGATCTCAGAGGTATTAATATCTTCGCCGTCGCTCAACAGACGATTGGCTAGTGCCAACCTTTCCTGGCGAGAGAGCCTCAAGGCCTTCTCCGTAATCTCTTCAAGTGCAGCCGACATCAGGGTGATGTTACCAGAACCATTTCGGCTGGCAAACTCCTGTTAGGCAACTACCTGGCAAACGGCTCGTTTGCGCTCGCTCTCCCCGCTCTCTATAATTTGCATTTTATCTACTGGAGAAGATTCTTGTCTGACACGGGCTTACAAAACATTATCCCTGAGAACGATCAGACCCAGGCGCGACGCGAGCACCTCGAGGCCCTGCGCCAGCTTGTTGGTAACGTCTATCCGAACAAGTTTGCGCGCAGCAACGTGGCCGGGAACGCTTCGGGCGAAGACACGATCACCTCCATTGTCGAAGCCTTTAAGAAGTACGAACCACAAGCGCACGAAGGCGAGAAGCCGGCCGCGGACGATCTGGAATCCGCAAATGCCGAGCTGAACAAAGTTCGAGTGCGCGTCGCCGGCCGCATTGCCGCACCGCCGCGAGTGATGGGGAAAGCCGCTTTCGTGCATTTGTCTGATGGCACGTCGCGTTTGCAGATTTACGTTCGCCGGCAGGACGTTGTGGGCGTGCGCAACGATGCGGACGGTGGCGAGGTCAACGGTGGGGAACTCTTCAATCTGCTCGATCATGGAGACTTCATCGGCGCCGAAGGCTATCTGTTCGTTACCCGAACCGGCGAACTGTCGGTACATGTGGAAAAGCTACAGTTCTTAGCAAAAGCTTTGCTGCCGATGCCGGACAAGATGCACGGCATACACGACGCCGAGATTCGCCAGCGCCAGCGCTATGCGGATTTGATCGCCGGCAGTTTGAAACTGGAGCACGAAGAAAATGATCTGACGCCGCGCCAGGTGTTCGAGCTGCGCTCGAAAGTTGTGCGCGAGATTCGCCGCTTCCTGGACGAGCACGGGTACATCGAAGTCGAGACGCCGATGCTGACGCCTTTGGCGACCGGCGCCGCCGCACGTCCGTTCAAGACCCATCACAACGCACTCGACATCGATCTCTATGCGCGCATCGCGCCCGAGCTTTATCTCAAGCGGCTGGTGGTCGGCGGCTTTGAAAAGGTTTACGAGCTGAATCGTAACTTTCGTAACGAAGGCATCTCGTCCAAACACAATCCTGAGTTCACCATGCTGGAGTTCTATATGGCTTACGGTGACGTGAACCAGATGATGGATTTCGCTGAGGAGCTTTTCCGTTCAGTGGTGTACGTAGCCCAAGGTCACACGCACGTGCGCTATGGCGAACACGAGATAGATTTCTCGCAGCCGTTTGAGCGGATGACGATGAGGGGCGCAATAGTTCGGTATGCTTCTGAGTATCCCACGTCGAGCATGCTCCATCCTACGAAAGTTGATGAGAGCCTCTTAGATGATCCAAAGCGATTACATGATCTTGCTGTGCTGGAAAAGAATGTGTCGAGGGAAGCATATCGTCAAATGACTGGTGAAGTGATCCAGCAGGAAGCCATCAAAGTAGACATTGATGAAGTGCAATGTGCGGAAGACCTGGTGTACTTGTTCGAGTTAATCGCTGAGCCACACCTGATTCAACCAACCTTTATCACAGATTTTCCCAAGCCCATCTCGCCGCTATCGAAAGCTTCACCAAGAGATCCATCGGTCGCCGAACGCTTCGAATATTTTGTTGGTGGACTCGAGTCGGCCAACGGCTTTTCTGAGTTGAATGATCCTGAAGAGCAGTACCAGCGCTTTAGGGAGCAGGAGCAGCAGCGTGAGCGTGGTGATGAAGAGGCGATGGTGATGGACGAGGATTATATACGCGCACTATCTTACGGCATGCCGCCGGCCGCGGGTATTGGCATTGGTATCGATCGTCTGGTAATGTTACTCGCCAATAAGCAGTCTATTCGCGACGTGATCCTGTTTCCGCACCTGCGGCCTGAACAACCGGGGCAGTAGCCCGACCGTCAGGGAGGGCTCACATAAACAAAGCAACTAGATGTTAGCTCTACAAGGAGACCCAATCATGATACGCAAAGTTTTACCTCTAATAGTGATTCTGGCTTTGATGGCCGGAGCGTTGATCGCCCAGGAGAAAAGCGTGACGCTGACGGGTTATCTCATCGATAACGCATGTGCCGCGAGCCACGCCACCGATAAGACCTTTGGCACATGGGTAAAGACCCACTCGACGAGCTGCGCGATGATGGAGTCTTGCGAGAAGAGTGGCTACGCCGTTTTCGCCGATGACAAGCTCTACAAGTTAGATGACGCCGGCAACACCAGCGCGGAAGAGTTGCTGAAGAACACCAAGTCGAAAAAAGGCCTGCACATAAAGGTTGAAGGCACCGTCGATGGCGACATGGTCAAGGTGACGAAGCTCACCGAAGTTACCGAATAAGAACCACCGCTTCCAGACCAGAAGCCATTTGGTTGGGCAAAGACCAGGGCCCGCGCAACGAAGGATTCACCTTCGCTGTCGCGGGCCTATTTTTTTGGAGTGCGCTGACTAGTCAGCGCTTTGAAAGCGGCGACTAGTCGCCGCACTCCATAGTTATGATTTCAGTCGCGGGGCGCCGCCCTCGCCATATTTAAGAATCGTTCCGCCGAATCCAACTACCCAGCCGTGGTTCTGGTCGATGACGAAAAGGCGATCAAGAGCATGGGAAGTGCCGCTTGATTCCGTGAACCAGTGGCGGCCGCCGTCTCTCGTGTGCAGCAGTGTCCCTTGCGCGCCCACGGCCCAGCCTTCAGATGCGTCAATGAACTTTACGTCTGATAGATCCTCAGTGACTTGGGAGTGTTGCTCAAACCATGTGTGACCACCATCGGTGGTTGCGAAGACCCGGCCGGCCGTAGCCACTGCCCAACCAAAACGATTGCCGACGAAACTCGCCGCCGTAAAGCGCGCACCGGCGCCGTCGCGCACGATGCCGCTCTGCCAGGTCATCCCGCCATCGCTGGTTTGCAGGATCGTTGCGCCTGCTCCCACCAGCCATCCGTGCGCCGGATCAACGAACGCTCCACCTAACAAAAGATGTTTTGTCGGCGAGGCCTGTCGCACCCACTGCGCGCCGCCGTCGCGGGTAGCAAATACGACGCCGGTTTCGCCAAATACCCAACCGCGCTGGGCGTCGGCAAACACCGCGCGGACCAGTCGCGCGTTGGTACTGGATCCATTCAGAAACACGCGTCGCCAACTGAAACCACCGTCCTCGGTCTTCAGCAAATAAGTTCGCGGCTCGTCATTCGTTTTCAGTTTCAGCGCGTCGCGCTCGGCAACTAACCACCCAATCTTTTCGTCGGCAAAGTAAACGTCGCGCAGGTTGTCTCTGGTGAGCGGCAGGAGTTTGCGCCATGTTTGCCCGCCGTCGCTTGTCTGGAGCAGCGTGCCGCCGCTGCCGGCGACCCAGCCTCGGTTTTGATCGAGAAAGTAAACTGCGTGCAGCCAGGCCATCGTGCCTGCGGGTTGGCGAGTCCAGCTTGCGGCTTGAGCAGTGAGCAGTGAGCAGTGAGCGGTGAGCAGCAGGAAGAAGATAGTGAGCAGTGCGCGGTGGGCAGTGGGCAGAATGCGAGGCATAGCCTCGCGCCAAGATCCTGCAATGTTCGCCGGAAACGCCGCAACCTTTATGTTCACGTTTGCGTTCATTCTGCTCACTGCTCACTGTCTTTCAGAATCCCCCGGTGAACAAACGCGCAAAGCTCAGCACCTGCGTGAAGCCCATAATTGTCTGCAACTTCTTCAAAGTGTTTCCGGGCACGACAACTTGATCGCCCGGGACCAGATAAACCGAATCAGGCGCCTGGCCGCGATAGATCGCCGAGACATTCACGGGAATGGGCGTCAGCGTCCCGTTCGCTTGCCGGCGCAGAACGAAAACCTTCTTGCTGTTACCGGTTTGCAGGACGCCACCGGCTTCAGACAACGCCTCGGTCACCGACAGACGACGCGTCATCAGTTTGATTCCAGGTTGCCCGACGTCGCCGATCACGCTGTAGCGATACGAGCCCGCGCGATCCAGCGAAACCGACACTTGCGGATCGATGATGTATTCGTCATAGCGTTTTTTGATTAGCTCGGCGACCTGATCCACGGTTTTGCCGTTGACGAAGATGCCGTCGGGAATCAGCGCCAAAGAGATGCGGCCACTCGGTCCAATCGTAATGCCGCCCTTTGAATAACGATCCTGGCCGAAGACCGTGACTGAAATTACGTCTTCGGGACCAAGTCGATAGGTCGTGAAAAAGTTGTTGTAGTAAGGCACGATGGCCGCTTCTTCCGAAGCCTGGTCGGTGCGATTGGTTTGGCCGTCGGAGGTAACTTCAGTCAACGGCTTACTTTGGTCTTTGCTCGTCGTCTTGTTGCCGACTGTAGACGCGGGCGCAGTCGCCGCCGGAGTTGGTGCACTAAAAGGGCCGGCATCGGTCGCCGTTTGGGGCGCTTCACCAGCAGTCGTTTTGCGTTGACGTGTGGCGTTCGCGGGCGTTTGGGCCATGGCGCTGGCGCCGATAGCCATCGCGATTGCCAAAACAAGTGTTTGAGTTAACTGCTTCATGGTTTCAACCTCCGACTTATGTCCGACAAACTTTAGTTTGTCGCTTTCCTGTTTCCCATTAGGGTTGCGTCTACCGAAATCTCATCGACAAACTGAAGTTTGTCGGACATCAGCGTCCGCCACGACCAAGCAGAATCGTCTTGATCGTTTCGAACATGATTGTTGCGTCGAGCGTGATGCTCTGGTTCTTGATGTAATAAAGGTCGTATTGCAACTTTTGTCTCGCGTCTTCGATCGACGCGCCGTACGGATATTTGATCTGCGCCCAACCCGTCAGTCCGGGCGCGATCAGGTGCCGCTGTTCGTAATACTCGATCTCCTGCGCCAGTTGCGCGATGAAGTGTGGCCGCTCAGGTCGCGGGCCGACAAAACTCATCTCGCCGCGCAGGATGTTCCAGAACTGTGGAATCTCGTCGACGCGGATTTTTCTGATGACGCGACCGACGCGAGTCATGCGCTCGTCCGCCGTACTGGCCCAGACAGGTCCGTCCTTCTCGGCATCAGTACGCATGGAACGAAACTTCATCAGGGTAAACACGCGGCCGTTTTTGCCCACGCGTTCCTGTTTATAAAGGACGGGACCGCGTGATTCGATCTTGATCAGAATCGCGGTCACGATCACGATGGGCAAAGAGAGGATGGCGCCAAACAGCGCGACGGTCCGGTGCATAATGGTCCGCACCAGTTCGTTGATCCGGGCGCGACGCCCGCGACTGGAAAAAATCAACCATGACGGCCGAATCATGTCCAATGACACACGGCCAGTCAGCCGTTCGTAGAAGGAAGCGCTTTCTTCGATCGAAACGTCACCGGAAAGACTAAGCCGCAGCAGTTCCTGAGTAGGAAACTGACCGCGCCGGTCTCCGATCGCGACCACGATGCGGTCGATGTTTTCGCTGCGGACCAGCGATCCCAATTCCGACGTTAGGCCAATTACCTTCGGGTTAATCAGACTTTTGCCGACCAGTGCCGGATCGTTGTCGACAAAGCCGACCACGCGAAAACCGGCATCGGGCCGGCCGAGTGTCTCGCGAGCGATCTCGATCGCGAAATCGCCTGACCCAACGATCAGAATGCGCTCGCCCAGCTCGGGATGGCCCAGCACCCAGTGAATTGCCAAACGCCAGGAAACCATCAGCAACAAAGCGAGCGGCAGGGAAATAAACGAAACACCGCGCCCGATCATTACGCTGGGCATCGCGTAAAAGATCAGCGCCAGCGCTACCCAGGCGAGTCCCAGTGCCTGCAGGAGACGCAGCACCAGCTCGCGCCGATCGTGCATGACTACGAAGTCGTAGAGATCGAAAAGATAAAACGAGGCGAGACAGAAAACCGTAGCCAGCGCCGCTTTGTAAAAACCATTGCGCTCAATCAAAGCGTCCTCGGCATCGACCGCGCCCAGACGCACATACACGGCGACTATCAAGCCACCGAAAAGCAACATTGCCTCGGCGAACAGTAATAGGACCATGCGGGCGTTGAAGCGCGACGGTTTCAAGAAACACCCTCCTCTTCGAGGTAAATCATCTCCGGTTCGTCCGTCCCGGTTTCGTGGTCGTCGATCGCGCCAGTGTCTTCGACCATTTTCAGCGTCGGACGTTGCGGGCGCGGCTGATAGTAATAAGAAGTGTCGTCGGCTTTGGTGTCTGCGCGATTAAGCACCACGCCCAGCATGCGCTCGCGGGGCAATTGCTCGAGCAGTTGATCGACGACTGAATAGCGCGTCCGGGAAGCACGTACGACCAGGAGCGCGGCATCGGCGCGATTGATCAGGAGATTGGCGTCAGTGAAAACGCCGAGTGGTGGCGCATCGATGATAATGTAGTCGAAATGCTTCCGGGCCTCGTCAAGCAGGCGGCCGAAGCGCGGACCCGACAGGAGTTCCGCTACGTCTTCGCGCGCGGCGCCCCCGGGCAGCAAATGTAATCCGGAAGGATCGAGCCTTACGATTGCTTCCCCAAACTTTGTCTCTCCAGTCAGGACTTCCGACAAGCCACAATCTGTTTCAATGCCCAGGTAATCAGCGGCGCATGGCTGTCTTAGATCCGCGTCGATGAGTAGCGCCTTCACGCCGTCGGTTTGCGCCAGCAGCCAGGCGAGGTTGAGGGCCGTCAGGGTTTTGCCCTCACCGACGCCCGCGCTCGTGATTACGAATGCCCGTTTGTGCTCGCGCTCTCCCGCCTGCAGCAGACGGGTTCGCAGAGAGCGAAATTGTTCGCATTCAGGCGAACGAGGTTCGGTGATAGCCACCAGATGTGGTTCGACGCGCGTAGCCAAGACGTCTCGCGATGCGAACTTGGCTGCGCGCGCCGATCCTACAGCGCCCAAGGTTGCCCCAGCATCACGGGAGGCTGGTCCGCCGGGGAGTGCCGGCCCGCCGGTCGCCTCCTCCGTGTGCGCAGTGGACGCTGAATCATATGCCGCCGGCATTCCGGTAAATGGCGAACGCTCCCACGGATGTTCCTGACCGTTCTTCGGAACGAAGACGGAGACGTTATCCGAGTTGCCGTTGCGGCGAACTGAAGATTTGGTAGATTTGAAATGGCGCTGCGCGGACTCGGCGCGCTTCAGCGCATCATAGACTCTGCCCATTGTTGCCCCTCCCAAGGCCCGAACGGCTGAAAGCCGCTCCCAGGTCTTCAATGGTGGTTGGAGATTCGTTTGTTGGAGCGTATTCGTTCACGACGATGTCAGGGTCAGCCGCGGTCAACTTAGGCGCGCCGGCCGAGCGGTCAGAATCGATCGACAAAGCATTTGCGCTCTGGTACGCGCTGCTATTGCCGTTGCCGTTTCCATTCCCGTTCCCGTTGCCATTGCCTTCACCCTGGCCCGCAGCCCAGAGCTCCGCGCGACCGGCCGCCTGAAAAATGCGGGCCGGAGCTTCGCGCTCTTCTATGCTCTGCACGCGTGGCAGCACGTCGAAAGTTTCGGCAACTTCCCGAATCGCGGCGCGACTGATTATGGGCTCGCTTGCGGCGAAGCCGTTCAGCAGAGCGTTGTCGCAAAGATTGTTGATGTTTCGCGGAATACCTTCGGAGCAGCGGAAAATGTAATCAACGGCGCCCGGTGAAAAAATGTCGGCGCGAACGGCCCCGGCAACTTTCAGACGGCTGTTGATGTATTGCGCAGTCTCTTCGACGTTGGGCAGTGCCTTGATGTCACACCGCAGAGCCACTCGCTGTTTGAGCTGCCGCAGAGCCGGATTGTTGAGCACCGTGCGCAGTTCCGGCTGGCCGGTCAGGACGATCTGCAACTGCTTGGCGGTGTCGGATTCGTAATTGCAGAGCAGTCGCACTTCTTCCAACACACTGGTCGAGAGGCCGTGCGCTTCGTCAACGATCAAAACCGTGCGCAGGCCGCGGCTGTGACGCGACTCGAGGACCTTGCCCAGTTCGATCAGAAGATCAGATTTGGTTTCCCAGTTCTGAATATCGAAGAGCGCGGCCAGGTGCTGATAGAACTCAGGCACCGACAGGCGCGGATTGAAGATGTAGGCGACCAGCACCGTGCGATCCAGCCGCTGCATCACCCAACGAAGCATTGTCGTTTTTCCCGTGCCGACTTCGCCGGTGACCACGATCAATCCTTTGCCGCTCTCTATGCCGTAGTGAAGGTTAGCCATCACTTCGGTGTGCGACGGGGTGAAATAGATGTAGCGCGGATCGGGTGTCAGCGCAAATGGCAATTCTTTCAGTCCGTAGAATTCTGCGTACATATCTCCTCCGAGGGCGTGTTTGGAGTTCCGCCTGAAGGCGGTAATCCAAACGAGTTCGTTACAGCAGGAACTTTTCCATCACATGGGTTAGCCGCAACACGAATACGAGCGCGGGTATGGTTACAAAGGCAGCCGCGATGCCGGCGGCCATCGCGAGTTGATGACGACGGGGGATGGCCCGAGCTTCAGCCGGAGTCAACAACTCGGGAATCGAAGCCAGCACCGGCAGGCCCGTGTAATGCTTGGCGTCCTCAGTAGTTTGAATCGTGAACAGCCGTCGCAGCTCGGAAAGAACAGCGAGCAGCAAACCCAGCACGATGCCGACGCCAAATCCGGCCACAGTCAGGGCAAAGCGTTTGGGCGCAACCGGGCGCTCGGGCAGGTTTGCGGGGTCGACGACCTGAATCCCGCCGCCCTGTTGATCTTTGGCGGCGTCGGCGCCAACCACGATCTTCTGTTGCTGGGCCAGCAGGTTGTCGTAGTTGAGTTTCTTAGTCTGGTATTCGCGATCGATCGCTTCTATGCCGACCTCGGCGTTGGGGATTGCGTTGATGCGCGCAGTCAGATCCGCAATCTGCGCGTTCGTTTCGCTGAGCAGCTTTTGCGTCCGCTCTGAGTCGCTGTCAACCATCGAGATTTGGGTTTTCAGCGTTAGCAGGCGCGGATCGCTCAACTTGGTCAGCTTCTGCTTTCTTTCCTCAATACGCGTTTTCCATTCACTGATCATCTGGTCCTGCTCACGCTTGACCGAGTCGATCTGCATTTGATTTGAGACTACGTCAGGGTGCTTGGGCTTGTACTGAGCCAAAAGGTTCTGTCGCGCGGCCTCCAGTTCCGATCGACGCCGCACCAGCTCGGCCCAGGCCTGCGTCGTCTTGGGATCGGTGGTGTTTTCAGCGGCCAGGACGATCTCCTGCTCGTAACTCTTTGTGATATCTGCCAGCTGGCTGCGATAAGCAGCGCCCAGATCACGCTGGCGTCCCTGTTCGGCGATCAGCGCTTTTTGTCCTTCGTGCAGGCCGGTCAAACGGCCAACCAACGCCTGAGACTGCGACGGCAGATTGTTTATGTTCTGCTGCAGGTAAAGGAGCCGCTGGTTATCGATCGTATCCAGTTCTTCCTTGGCGGTGCGCACCTGTTCTTCGATGAACTGTTTGGCAGAGGTGCCGGCGTTGATGGTGCCTTTGGTTTGCTCGTCGATGTACTTGCTGGCGAGTTCGGCGGCGACAATCTGGGTCGATTTCGGATCGCGGCCGCGGTACGTGATGTTGAATCCGTTGGTGATCTCGTGGCGGCTGGTGTTCACCTCGACCTTGATCTGCTTGCGCATCTGATCGATTAGCAATTCCATCGGCTCGCCGCGCAGGCGCTCGTCATGATAGAGGTCGTACTTTTCCATCAGCGGTTGCAATGAACTGCGGCTGGTAACCACCTGAGAAATGCTGGTCAACTCGCGCGTTAGGGTTTCTTCGGTAATCGTCGGCACCACAGAGTTGGGCAGCGTCGACGGTTTGACGACAATCAACGTTACCGATTCGTAGACGTCGGGCAGGCGATACACTACGTATGCGATCGCCAGGCCAATGGCGATGGTGGGCAGCAGGATTAGCCACTTGCGCTTGCGCGCGATGTTCGCGTATTCACCCAGTTTGCGCGGTCTGAATTCAACACTCATGTTTTCTGCTCCTTGTATCCGTCAATAGGACACCTATTCGACCTGTAGGACCTATGCGCTTTTCCCTGTATTACAGCGTCGCCAAAGTCTTGCGCGCCTCGTCGGCTTCCGGGAAGCTGGTCTTCTCGCCCAGGTGCAAAGCGGTTTCGATCTCTCGGCGGGCGCCGGCCTTGTCACCTTTGGCGGCCAGGGCCATTCCCAGGTGAAAGCGATATGTAGCCGACGGCATGCCGTTGCTCTTGCGCGCGATTGCCTCGTCAACCGACACGGCTTTCTTCAGTTGCTCGGCGGCTGCGCCATACAAACCTTTCTTGTAGTAGACCCACCCCAGCGTATCGACAAAACTCGGCACTTCGGGGCTGGCTTGAACCGCGCTTTGCGCCAGTCGCACAGCCTCGTCCATGTTTCCTTTGCCATAGACCGCATAGAGCCACGCCAGATTGTTCGCGGCGAAAATAGCGTTTTCGTCGCGGGCCAGGGCCTTGCGGTAATAGTCGACTGCCGCGTCGTAGTTCTGCCGGTTCATCTCGAGCATGCCGATCAACGTGTAGGCCGCGGCATTCTCGGGACGGCGCTCGACGATCTTTTGATATTCCTGAATGGCGCGTTCCTGCTGATTAGTGTTCACGAAAAGCGCACCCAGCGCCGAGTAAGCCGCCAGATAGTTTCCGTCGATTTCCACCGCGCGCCTGAATTCAGCCTCGGCTCCCTGCGCGTTCCGCTCAAAGCCGTAAACCTGGCCCTTCAGGAAGTGCAATGAAGCATTGTTTGGTTGCGAGTTGAGCGATTGATCGATCCTGGCGTGGGCCAGGTCGATGCGGTTCTGCGCCGCATAGATACTGATCACGCCGCGCAGCGAGTTAAAATTCGCGCCGTCGATAGCCAGGGCGCTGTTATAGAAGGTGATTGCTTCATCAGGTTTGTTTTCCGCCAGCGCCACCGAAGCGAGATTGACGTAGACGTCCGTGCTGTGCGGAGCGGCGTCACGGGCAGCGAGAAAATCCTGCCGGGCCATTTTGGTATTGCGCAGTTGCAGCGCCGCAGAGCCATGGGCCACCAAAGTGTTGGCCCGCAGATCCGCAAGCATCTGAGGCGACGTATCGCGATCCGCCGTGGCTTTCGCCAGACGTTCCAGCAACTGACTCGCCAACTGCAACGCCGACTTCACGTCGCCGCTGGCTAAATTCAATTGCACCTGCATCAATTTTCCCGGCAGGTAATCGGGATAGTTGCGATCCAGGTCGCCGGCAAACGCGCGGGCTTGATCGATCTGGCCCAGCCGGAAATAGCCTTCGGCCATAAAGAACAGACCGGGCCGCGAATTCGGTTCCTGCTTGAGCACCTCTTTCAGGTCTTCGATGGCCACTTTCAAATCGCCCGGGTCTGAACTCTGCATTTCAATGCGCGCGCGCAGGATGAGCGCCTGCCGATCCTTCGCATCGTTCTTGAGAATGTTTGCGATTTCATTCTTCGCGCCGGCAACATCGCCGCGCATCAGTGTGATCTCGGCGAGGCGATAATGGCCCTGATTGTACTCCGGCGATTTCGCGATAACTTCTTTGTAAATGGCCATGGCCTCGTCCAGCCGGCCGGTTGCCGAATAGAAATCCGCCAGGACTGAACGGCCTTCGGGCTTGTCTTTATCGAGTTCAGCCAGTGCCTTGTAAGCTTCCTCAGCTTTGTCGAACCGGCGGTTGACGAGATAAAAGCTGGCGAGAATGAAACGGGCTTCGCGATTGTTGCCGTCGACCTGGACGGCTTTTTGAAATTCAACTTCCGCAGCATCCAGGCGAGTGAGTTGTACCAGGAATTTTCCGTACTCGTAATGCGCGAGCGCCGACGCGGCGTTGACTGAGATCGCCCGCTGATAGATTGATTCGGCAGTCGGATAATCTTTGGTCAGGGAGTGGAAGCGCGCCAGGCTAAGATAAGATTCCACCCGCTTGGGATCCAATTCGATCGCGCGATTCAATTCGGCGAAAGCTTCCGTCTTGTGGTCCTGAGCGAACAGGACGCTGCCCATTAGGATATGGCCTTCGATGTGATTACCGTCTTTTTGCAGGACCTCTCTCGCCAGACGCTCGGCTTCACCGATACCAGCGGGCGATTGCTTGCTGCCCATCAAGTAGTAATTGCCGAGGCGCACGCGTACGTCGAGGTTGTTCGGATCAAGCGTGACGACCTGCTTCATCTCCTCGAACGCTTCCTGATATCGCTGGAGACCTTCGTAGGCATTCGCCAACCCCCAATGCGCGTCGGCGAGCTTGTCGTCGATTTGCAGAGCATTGCGGAACTCGAGCGAGGCTTCCTGAAACTTTTTGTCTTTCAGTAAGGCCTGGCCGCGAGCGACGTGTTGGGCTTTGGCTTTTTCCGGCGTGGTGCACGCGCCCATCAGCAGGGCGGCGGCAATCAGGACGGTAAACAGAGGGAGGGCGTAGAACTTTCGGCGGCACTCGTGATTTTTCATTACTAGGGGTCTCCGTGAGTCCCGACTGGTCGGGACTCGGTTTGGTTCGCTTTGGCGATTTTCTTCGGCAACGGGCAAAGTCGCGTGAAGGTCGCTTTCGGCGAAGTTTCGTTGTCAAAAACCTTGTTTCCGACCTCGGATCAGTGCGGGGCCGCACCGGCGAGTTACAGGGAAGAAAGCTATAATCCGAGATGTTTCCCAGGAAATAGTTACCGCAACCGCCTTCTTTGGCAGGCGGGTGGGCTAGTTCGGAACAAAAGCTGGTAAGTTTGCAGCCACCTGAGAGGCCAGTTCAACCGCCGTTTTTTGGGCGTCTTCCTGCGAATCTCCCACGGGTACCATCACTCGAACCAGCGCCCCGTCCGAGCGCCGGCGGCGCACGCTGTCGAGCACGGTGTAGAACTTTCCCCAGTATTCGCTGGCCACGGCGCGGCCGCGACCCTGGTACCAGTAGACCATCAGCGCGCGATCCCGGCCGTTTGCGACGACAAACCGGTTTGCTTCAAAAGGTGCGCCGCCGCCGGCCGGCACGATGGTAATTCGGGCGGCATCGCTCATGACCCAGCCTGAACCGGGAAGGCAATTCAGCGGACTGTGATACGTCGCACCGTTTCGTTGCGTCGCGTAATAGCCGACGTAGAACGAAGCCGGGCGACCGTTGGAAACGAAGTTGCGCGAGAAATAATCATCGGCGCGCAGAATCTTTTCGGTCTCATCGTCAAAGCGGGTGTCAGCGCCCACCTGATGCCATGATCCCAATTGGGCGGGAAAGTCCTTTAATGCCTGACGCGAAACGTGGGCTTCGCCGGCACGCTCCCAGACATTGATAATTCCGCCGCCCAGTAACAAAGCGGCCAGCAGGGCCCAGAAACGAATTGTGTTGTTTCGAGTTTTCATCATTACTGAATCAGACGGGATTCAAAGGATTAACTTGATGCACTGGAATCTGGTTCATCTGGTAAATCCCGCCTTTCTTATTCAATCGCCCGAAACGATCAAGCACCCAGCCGGTTGCGAACAGCAGCACTGCCGCCGCGATGTAGATCACCCAACCCGAGAACGAATGAAAGAAGCCATCAGCCACACGCGTGCCGTAGTAGTGGGCCAGGACGCCGGTGCCGCTGACGCGTAAAGCGTTTGTCAGAATTGCGATCGGCACGGCCGCGACTACCAGAATCAGCGAGCGCCAAAACGTGAAACTCTTAAGAAATCCAACAAGATCATGCTGGGAGCGCGGACGTCCCGCCCGCTCGTTGTCCGGCCCTCTGTCGTCCTTGTCCGGACCATCTTTCGGTTTCGTGAAATACGCGTAAACCACTGCCAGCGTCACCAGGGTCATCAACGAACGTATACCGCTGCACGCTTCGACGACTGCCAGCCTCTTCGGCTCGCTGGCGCCGAGCGGCATCAACTCGATCACATTTCCTTGTCGCAGCACTGGAATACTAAAAAATGACATTGCGGCCACGGCACAGCGCGAGGCGAAGAGCTGCAGGGGAAAAGCGATCCGGTTGAAGATGATCTGTGGAATCGGGATCGCCAGAACCAGTAGCAACAAGGGCACAGCGATCAGACGCAGCAGACGGAATCCCCAGAAGTAGATAACTACGCCGGTCAGCATTACCACGAGCGAGACCCGTTGCACGAAAAGCTCGGCGCCGGCTGTTCCCGCCCACAACAGGAGCAAAGAGAACCCGACGCCAATCGCACCCCACCAGATGGCAGGCTGTGTTCTGGCTTCGCGGAAGCGTCTGCGCTCCAGCCAAAGGATGTAGCCGATGATGAAGGGAATCAGCAGGCCGTGCGAATAGTTCTCGTCGTTCCACCAGTCGCCACCCAACTTCAGCAGCACGGTGAAATAGACAAAAGCCAACGTGACGGCGATGGCTAACGGTTGGTATAGCTTGCGCGGGATGGCGACACTCATGCGGTTCATTGATGCTTCGCAGCGGAGGGGCAATCTCTGCCGGCGAAGCTCTTGTTGATGCGGACCGGAATCAGCGCGGTAATGCGATCTAAGACCGGCTTTTCAAAGACGGGGCCTCGGAGTTTCGGACCCTGCCAGGAGTGAGAAAGAGCGAATGCCCGCGAAGTTCCTGAGAGTGATTCACTTTTTCCCAAATGACCGTTATGCTCTCTAGCCATGACTGCGATGACGGTCGGCGTAATCGGCTGCGGATACTGGGGGCCGAATTTGCTGCGCAACTTTGCCGAGAACGAAGCAGCAGAGCTGCGCTGGATTTGTGATGCGGACGAATCCCGGCTGGCGGCGATGGGCCGCCGGTATCCTGCCGCGCAAACCACGACCGACTATCAAAAACTCCTGGCGGATCCGAAGCTCGACGCCATCGCCATAGTCACGCCGGTGGCGACACACTTTCCGATCGCCAGGCAAGCATTGCTGGCGGGCAAGCACTTGCTGGTGGAAAAGCCGCTGACGGCGACCGCGCGCGAAGCGGAAGAGTTGATCGAACTCGCCGGGCGCAACCAGCGCACGCTGATGGTCGATCACACGTTCGTGTACACCGGGGCCGTGCGCAAAATGAAAGAGATTGTTCGCAGTGGCGAGTTGGGCCAGTTGCTCTATTTCGATTCTGTTCGTATCAACCTGGGGTTGTTTCAACCGGACATCAACGTGCTTTGGGACCTGGCGCCCCACGATCTCTCGATCATGGACTACCTGATCGAGCTACAGCCGGACATGGTCAGCGCCATTGGGAGTTGTCACATCGAACCGGGTATTGAAAACATCGCTTACCTGATAATGCACTTTCCGGATGACTTCATCGCGCATTTCCATTTCAACTGGCTGGCGCCGGTCAAGATTCGCCGTACCATGATCGCCGGTAGCAGCAAGATGATCCTTTACGACGACATTGAGCCGACTGAGAAAGTGCGTGTTTACGACAAAGGCGTGACGACAAACCGCGTAGGTGATCGCGAAGCGGATTATCAGAGGCTGGTGAGTTATCGCACTGGCGACGTCTGGGCGCCAAAGCTCGATTCGACCGAAGCTTTGCGCTACGTAGTCGCGGAATTTCTGGATTCAATTCGCACCGCCCGACGGCCGTTGACCGACGGCGAGGCCGGCTTGCGGGTGGTGCGCCTGTTGGAAGCGGCGCAGCAGTCTATCAAGAACGGTGGCCAGGCGGTACAGTTTGCACCGGCATCATGACACCCAGCCAAGTTCAGATCAAAAAAGTCCCGCTGCTCGATCTGCAAGCGCAATACGAGACGATCCGAGACGAAGTGCTCGGGGCCGTCGCGCGCGTTTTTGACTCGCAGCAGTTCGTTCTCGGTCCCGAAGTCCAGGCGTTGGAGGAAGAGATTGCGCGTTATTCGCAGACGAAATTCGCGATTGGTTGTGCTTCGGGTTCGGATGCGCTGCTGCTGGCGCTAATGTCCTGCGGAATCGGCACGGGCGATGAAGTCATCACGACGCCATTCAGTTTCTTTGCTACCGCCAGCTCGATTACCAGGCTCGGCGCCCGGCCAGTGTTCGTCGATATCGACGCGCGTACTTTCAACATCAATCCATCTTTGGTTGCGGCGGCGGTTACCGAACGCACCAGGGCGATCGTGCCGGTGCATATGTACGGCCAATGCGCTGAAATGAATCCGTTAATCGAGCTTGGCCAACCGCGTGGCATTCCGATTATTGAAGACGCCGCGCAGGCGATCGGCGCAGAAGATCAACGCCGTCGCGCCGGCTCGATGGGCACGATTGGCTGCTTCAGTTTCTATCCGTCAAAGAACCTCGGCGGCGCCGGAGATGGCGGCATGCTGGTAACGAATGATCTCGAACACGCGCAACGCCTGCACATGTTGCGGGTGCATGGCGAGGAACAGAAATACATTCATAAGGTCGTCGGAATTAACAGCCGGCTCGATGCTCTACAGGCCGCAGTGCTGCGCGTGAAGTTGCCGCATCTTGATGATTGGTCGGCCGGCCGGCAGCGTAACGCGCAGCAGTATGAGTTGATGTTTGCCGACGCCGGACTGGGCGACAAAGTCGAGCTGCCTTTCGTTCGTAGTAACGCGCGCCACATCTTTCATCAGTTCGTCGTGCGCGTGCGCGACGGAAAGCGCGATGCCCTGCGCGCGCACCTGCGCGAGTGCGGCGTGGGCACGGACGTTTACTATCCTGTGCCGCTGCATTTGCAGGAGTGTTTTGCTTTTCTTGGACACAAGGAAGGTGATTTTCCCGTTGCCGAACAGGCCGCAAAAGAAACGCTGGCCTTACCCGTCTATCGTGAGTTGACTGGTGAACAGCAGGATTATGTGGTGAGTTCTATCGTGAGGTTCTTTCGAAGTTGAATTCGTTTGTCCAACGCCCGAATTAACCGGCACCGAGCGAACAGCCTTCAATCTACGGCAGGGGAGGCTTCACGAAAACCATGCTATCGAGGAGTCGGGTTGAATGAGTAGTTGGCCCGCGGTCTAACGTCCAATCTGGTTGAGGCCATTGCACTCTTGGCAAAGCGGCTTGCCCCCCGTTCCCTGTCGAAGGTGCTCAGGGTCAATGTTGTTGCCGGTATTGCATCCAGAGCTATCGTGGTACACAGATTGTTCGATGGAATGCCATGGGGATTGTTTCGCTGATCGTTTGCCAGTTCGCGACAGTGACTTGTTGGGCGCAGGCTGACTGACAGACCTTTCTTTGGCGGGCCGATTCCAACTTGCTGACCAGTCGTCAAAGGCAACAACTTCTTCTCCATCCACGATCAGCGTATAAAGATGTTCGTCGGGAAAATCATTGAGCCGAATAACACACTTCTCGCCTTCAAACTTAGCGGCAAACGGATGGCGCGGGTCCGCCGTCCGCTTCCAGTCGATGCTCTCAGCTAAATAATCTGTGGCCGTTTTCGTCGACATCTATTTTGCCCGGTCAAATTATAACCCTAACTTTTCATTTATGCCTCTATTCGTGCGATAGGAGCCTTCAATGATTGCTTCATAAACGGAGCTTCCTTTTAGTCCGGCGTCCTGACACTCTTTGACGAGGAATTCAAAACTCGGCCCGTCTGCACTTCCGTATTCTACAGTATCCCTTGCTTCCAACATCCCGACTTCCTCCGGGTCAGCCATCATCCCTCGCGCCTTCAGTCGCGCATCGTGTCTGATTCGCCATGCTCTTTTCGCACGTTCTTTCGCCGAAAGTCCCTGCGCTAACCATTGCTTGTTCAATTCGTGAATTAGACCGACTTCCTTCAAATACCACTTTCGTATTTCGGCATTGGTTTTTGGCGCATCGCTCACAAAAACAGTTTAGGCTTGTTAGCTTAGGTGCTCAACCATTTGGGGGATGTCGTCACGGCGGTGAGAAATCATAAAAGCGACCTAACGCCAGATTTAATCAGGCGAGAACCTCTTCAGGTACTTAGTTCGGAACAATTTTCTCGATCTCTTTTTCAATCAACGGGAACAACCGTTGCCGGAGTTTGAAAACCAGCAAATCAGCTTGCTTCACATCCTCGTCGAGCCGGAGGCGATTTTGAACAGTTATGTTTAGCGGGTTCTCAAATCCCTTCCGCTCATTTTCCAGAACCCGGCGTCGATTGTCCCGCAGCTCGGCAGTGCGGGTGGTGCCAAACGGATTCTGAGCGCGCTCGATATTTTCGGGACGCATATCCTCTTCAATCTGCACCAGGCGGCTTCTAATCAAAGTTTCTTTTTCGATCAATTCGAGCAGCTGTTTTCGCAAGCCCTCGGCGCGTTGTTCGGCTTGGGTCAAAAGAGCCAGGTTTTGCGCAATGCGATTTTGTTTGCCGTTCGCCGGGGCGCTTTGGTTTGCATCGCCCGCGAGGACTTTGTCGCTTAGCTCGCGCAACCTGGCGTTCAAAGTCTGCAGCGATTTTCTTAGCAGCCCGAGTTCGTTTGCCACCACGTCAAGTGAACTGGCATTTGGCGGAAGGTTTGGCGGTTGTTCCTGGGTTTCAGGTGGCGAATTCGTTTGGCGACGGTCCGAGGTTTGCGCAAATGATGGGATGCTGAAAAGTATCGCGATGCAAACCACAACCGGAAAAAATCTTAGTTGCCTTTTCATTGGTCGGGTCCTCTTGGTTGAAAGTTCCGGGAAGACCGTGATCACGCCCTACCCATGATAGGGGTTCCTTTTTTAGGCTTTTTCGAGCAATAGCTCAGTCAAAAAAGAGCCGTCCTGCCCGGTGATACCTGATATTAACGCGGTCTTAGGCATGGGGATTGTAATCAGATCGGTTATGCTTAGAAGCCTGCTGACTTAAAGAAGGCCGCCGCTGCAAGCGTATTTCAGCGGTGCAAAGCTTTTTGATAACATAGCCAACCTTGGGCTTTGGGCAAGCTGCCAGCCGATGGCGGGCTAATTTGGACAACGGGTGTTTCGGAGTGCTGACTTCAGTCTGGCTTTGCCTGGTTAAGGAAGAACCCAACTGAAGTTGACTCTAAACACCTCTTAATTTTGAGCGATACTCTCCCTTACAAACGAGTAACTGTAACCGGCGGCGCGGGCTTTCTCGGAAGTTTCGTGACTGAGAAGCTGAAGGCGTTTGACGGAGTCGAAGTCTTTGTGCCTCGCAGCCGCGAATACAATCTGATCGAAAAGAACGACGTCGAACGGATGCTGGACGACTCGCAGCCGGATCTGGTAATTCACCTGGCGGGCACGGTTGGCGGCATCGGCCACAATAAGAAAAATCCCGGAAAGTTTTTTTTTGATAACTTGATGATGGGTGTGCAGCTTATCGAACAGTCGCGTCTGCGCGGCGTGAAAAAATTCCTGGCGACCGGCACCGTCTGCGCCTATCCAAAATTTACACCCGTTCCTTTCAAAGAAGACGACCTCTGGAACGGTTATCCTGACGAGACCAACGCGCCCTATGGTCTGGCGAAGAAGATGATGCTGGTGCAATCTCAGGCATATCGCGCGCAGTATGGCTTCAACTCGATCTTCATACTGCCGGTGAACCTCTATGGCCCCGGCGATAACTTCGACCTGGAAACGTCGCACGTGATTCCGGCTTTGATTCGCAAATGCGTCGAGGCGCGTCGCCGCGGCGCAGGTTTCATAGAAGTGTGGGGCTCAGGAAACGTTTCACGTGAGTTCCTTTACGTGGAAGATTGCGCGGAAGGAATCGTTAAGGCCGCGGCCCTGTACGACGAGAGCGAGCCAGTCAATCTTGGCAACGGCCGCGAAGTCATAATCAAAGATCTGGTTGGACTGATCGCGCGTCTGTCGGGATTTGAGGGCGGAATCATATGGCAGTCAGACAAGCCCGATGGTCAGCCGCGTCGTCAACTCGACACTCGCCGGGCATTTGAAAGGTTTGGCTTTCAGGCGCGGACATCACTTGAGGAAGGCCTGCGCCAGACGATCGATTGGTACGAAACTGCTTTCACGGACCGAGGGGCCCGAGAAGGCGAAGGTTGATTGAAACGCAAAGTTCGCAAAGGTTTTCGCAAAGGAACGCAAAGAAATCTTCCTCGGCGATCTTTGCGCAAGACTTTGCGCCCTTTGCGTTGAGTTTTTGTCTGCACGCTAATGCCTCCAAAATTCAGCATCGTGACGCCGTCGTTCAATCAGGGCCGGTTCCTGGAGCAGACGATTCTGTCGGTCCTCGACCAGAATTATCCCAACCTCGAATACATCATTATTGATGGCGGCAGCACCGATGAAACTGTCGAGGTCATTCGGCGCTATGAAGATCGCCTGGCGTATTGGATCAGCGAAAAAGATCGCGGGCAGGTCCACGCGATTAATAAAGGCATTGAGAAGTGTACCGGCGATATCTTTGCTTTTATTAATAGTGACGACGTCTATCTGCCGGGCACATTTGCTGCCGTGGCTGAACACTTTAAGAATTATCCTGAATCAGAATGGGTTTGCGGAGATACGATCATGTTCGGCGAAGGGCACTCTACAGAACTGATTCAGTCGGTCGTGCCCCTGTCCGCCGCTCATTGCCTGTCGTGGGCCTATACCGCGGCCCAGCCGGGAAATTTCTGGAGCCAGGAGTTGGTCCAGGACGGTTTTGACGAAAGCTGGCCCTATGATTTCGATCACGATCTGTACGTGCGATTGCTGCTGGCCGGTCACAGGTGCGAACACATTCCACTGCCGTTCGCCGCTTACCGGCTGCATGCAGTGAGTAAAACGGTGGCTGAAGGCGAGTATCAAATCGCAGAGTTCGATCGCAGTGCTGAATACTACGAGAATCGCCTGCACGGCGCCGACCGTCGCTGGTGCCGGGCTACCCGATTCCTGCGTCGGTCGTACGCGGCGAGCGAGGCCGGCAACAAGAAAGAGGGAGCTCTTTGGTTAGTGCGCGCTCTGGCGACGCATCCCGAGGGTCTCGCGCACAGACCGTTCTGGGGCTGCCTGCGCAAGCTGGCGACAGGTGGTTCGGTGTCCCCGACTGATTGAAGGAACAATGCCCGAAGCAATCATAAGGAAACGATCCTGGCGAGCTGAGCGGGAGTTTGGCCTAATCGTCGGAGGTGTGTTCTTACTACTGAGCCTGTGGTGGCTGTATCGCGGAAAGTTTCCCAACGTCTCTCACGTTACTCTGTACCTTGGGGCCACGCTGGTTTTGCTCGGCCTGATATTTCCGCGGGCGCTGGCTTGGCCAAACAAGGCCTGGATGGCTCTGGCCGAAGTGCTGTCGTTCGTGACTACGCGAATCATTCTGGCGTTCGTCTTTTTCGGGATCGTCACACCGATCGGCGTGATCAAACGTTGGTTGGGCTGGGACCCGCTGCATCGTCGCGCCGGCGCGAGCGATTCTTATTGGAAACCGTATTCTGAGCGACAGAGAGATCCGCGACACTATGAAAAGATGTTTTGAGGAGGAGTTGAGATGTCAAAGGTACAAGTAGTCAGCGAACTCTGGGAGTTCATGAAGCAGAACAAGAAATATTGGCTGGCGCCAATCGTGATTACTCTGGTCGTGTTTGGGGTGTTGCTGGTGCTGGCAAAAGGCTCGGCGATCGCGCCTTTCATCTACACACTTTTCTAACGGGTTGCTGAAAGAGGCGAAATCGGCCACGGAGTCACAGAGCCACGGAGAAAGGGCAGCTCAGAATTGATTAGAAATGCCAATAGACTTGACCTTTCTTTGATTTCATCTTCTCTGTGTCTCCGTGTCTGTGGCTAACCAGTTTTTCATGGCCTTCTAGCAATCGTCCCTTCGGCGAATCACAAAGTGGCAAACATTCTTGGCATATCGGCGTTCTATCACGACTCTGCTGCCTGTCTGGTCAGAGACGGCGAGATTATCGCCGCGGCCCAGGAAGAGCGTTTCACCCGCATCAAGCACGATCATAATTTTCCCGTTCACGCCGCGCGTTATTGTCTGAAGGAAGCCGGAATCACCGCCGAACAACTGGACTATGTAGGTTTCTATGACAAGCCGCTGCTGAAATTCGATCGCCTTCTCGAAACCTATCTGGATTACGCGCCCGCGGGATTCCGATCGTTTCTCAAATCCATGCCGCTGTGGATGAAAGAGAAGCTGTGGATGCCCGATCTGATTCGGACTGAAATGGCCAAGGCCAATGGGGTCGAGGATGAAAGAGCAGCTAAGAAGGCCAGGAAGAAGTTCCAGTGGAAGCTGTTGTTCGGAGATCACCACGAGAGCCATGCGGCCAGCGCTTTCTATCCCTCGCCATTCGAAGAAGCTGCGATTCTTACCATCGATGGCGTGGGCGAATGGGCAACCAGTTCGATCGGCATAGGCAAAGGAAACGAGATCACCCTGCTGAAAGAGTTGCGTTTCCCCGATAGCCTGGGATTGCTTTACAGCGCGTTTACTTACTACACCGGGTTTAGAGTCAACAGCGGCGAGTACAAAGTCATGGGCCTGGCGCCGTACGGCGAACCAAAGTACGCCGCGCTGATTAAAGACAGACTCGCAGAGATCCGCGATGACGGCAGCATACGGATGAACCACGAGTATTTCAGTTACTCGCAGGGTCTGCGGATGACCAATAGCGCATTCGATCGAATCTTTGATGGTCCGCCCCGGCGGCCTGAGTCAAAGATCACCCAGCGCGAGATGGACCTTGCCCGCAGCATTCAGGTCATCACCGAAGAAGCAATGCTGAAGATGGCCGGCTATGTTCATAAAGAGACCGGCATGAAGCGGCTGTGCATGGCCGGCGGGGTGGCGTTGAACTGTGTAGCCAATGGCCGGGTTTTAAGAGAAAGCCCGTTCGACGACGTCTGGATTCAGCCGGCTGCGGGTGACGCGGGAGGAGCACTCGGGATTGCTCTGGCGATCTGGCATCGATATTTAGGAAAGCCGCGAGCCAGTGCAGAGCGAGCTGGAACATGGAAAAGTGGCTCCCAGGGTATCGGGAAACCGCACGTTCCGTCCGTCGATCACGCGCAGGATGCGCGTGCCCCCAGCTTGCCGCCTTACGTCGATGGAATGAAAGGCTCGTACCTGGGGCCGCAGGATTCGGTCGGAGAGATCGAAGAATTTCTTCAGTCAAAAAATCTGCCTTACAAGAAATACTCGCGCGAGCAACTGCCGGAAGTTGTCGCACAACTCTTGGCCGACGGGAAAATTGTCGGTCTGCATCAGGGCAGAATGGAATTTGGCCCGCGCGCGTTGGGAGCGCGCAGCATCATCGGCGATGCGCGCTCGGCGGCCATGCAGTCGGTGATGAATTTGAAGATCAAGTATCGCGAGAGCTTTCGCCCGTTTGCCCCCAGCGTTTTGCGCGAGCACGTGGCCGACTGGTTCGAGCTGGACTATGAAAGTCCCTACATGATGCTGGTTGCTGACGTAGTTGCAAGTCGTCGACGCGAAATGAGCGAAGAGGAAAAAGGACTTTTCGGGATTAGCAAACTCAACATCAAGAGGTCCGAGATTCCCGCTGTGACGCATGTGGATTACTCGGCGCGCATTCAAACCGTCAGGCGAGAATCGAATCCGCTCTACTGGGAGATCATCGAAGCCTTTCGCCAAAAGACCGGTTGCCCGGTCATCGTCAACACCAGTTTCAACGTGCGCGGCGAACCGATCGTCTGCACGCCGGAGGACAGCTATCGCTGTTTCATGCGCACCGAGATGGATTACCTGGTGCTTGAGACCTGTGTGCTGGACAAGAAAGAGCAGCCAAGGTTTACAGAGAAAACTGATTGGAAGAGTGAGTTTACGCTGGATTGATTTAGGACCCGCCGGTTTGATTTTTCCTCTGTCATTAGGCTTAAATGTACCCGTCATTCATAATCCTTTACGAGAAAGAACAATAGAGAATGCCTGATCAAGTAAGAGTCCTGGTTACAGGCGCCGGTGGTTTTATCGGCCACCATCTGGCGAAGTATCTGGTCAAGCGCGGCTACTGGGTGCGCGGAGTCGACATTAAAGAACCGGAATACGAGGCGACTGCGGCGCATGAATTTGAATTGTTGGATTTGACGAGGCGGGAAAACTGCCTCGCGGCAACGCGCGGCATCGATCAAGTTTATGGTTTGGCGGCCAACATGGGCGGAATCGGGTTCATTGAAACTCACAAGGCCGAGATCGTTCGCGATAGCTCACTCATAAATCTGCACTCGATAGAGGCCGCACGCGAGAACGGGGTCAAGCGTTACTTTTACACTTCGAGCGCGTGCATCTATCCGGGCTTCAAACAGAAGGACGCCGATGTCACTCCTCTGAGGGAAGAGGATGCCTACCCGGCCGACGCCGAAGATGGTTACGGTTGGGAGAAGCTTTACATGGAGCGCGTCTGCCGGCACTACACTGAGGATTTCGGATTGGACACGCGGGTGGTGCGCTTCCATAACATCTTTGGTCCGCTGGGAACTTATGATGGAGGCCGCGAGAAATCGCCGGCGGCAATTTGTCGCAAGATTGCCTTGGCGAATGATGGTGACGACATCGAAGTCTGGGGCGACGGCGAACAGACGCGCTCGTATTGCTACATCGACGATTGTGTCGAAGGCATCTACCGGCTGATGCAGAGCGATCATCGCGAGCCGATCAATCTGGGGCAGGATCGGATGATCTCGATCAACGAATTGGTGGACCTCGTGGCGAAGATCGCCGGCAAGCGCATTGGCAAACGTTATGACGTCACCAAGCCCCAGGGAGTCCGCGGCCGCAATAGCGACAACACGCGCTTGCGAGAAGTTCTGAAATGGGAGCCGCAAGTTTCTCTCGAAGCAGGGCTCGAGCGCACTTATCACTGGATCGAAGGAGAGCTGAAGCAGAGCGCTGTCACGGCCGGCGCAGATGCCTAAGCTGATTCAAGCAGAATGTGACTGCGGGTTCGACAATTTGCACCGACGGACTTGAGAGCTTCGCTGGTCTGAAAAAGTGGCTACAATCACGCGCATTCAGCCCCTGCGAACGGATCTGCGCAAGCGGACGAAATCTGTGGTGCCGTTGACCGGCAGAGCCATCGGTAACCTTTAGCAATGCTTATCGGCATATGTCACGGCCTGGCCGCGCTCAGCTTCAGGTCCGCTTGGTGGGTTCGTCTTTCGCCACAATCGCCGTGAGCAACCAATGACCGTGATCCAAACTCTGCTCGGGCTCGGAACCAGTCGTACTCCTCCGCACACGTGGTGCTAAGAATGTTCAAGCTCTAGCCGCGACGTCTGGTTGCGTGCTGAAGGAACCGGATAAGCAAGAGTTAGCGACCTACCTAGCGCAGACAGAACTTTCATACGGGGATCAAGATGCTGTTCTTTGCGTGCGCCTGGGCCATCCTTTTGACCGTCTGCTACTTGACGGGGCACAACGTGTTGCACTCCGTCGCAGATCTCACTCCTTTCGACCGGATTGGTGACCGGTTGGTGCTGACGCTGTGGATTGGAATCGTCGTTATCTCGTACGCGTTCTTCGCGCTCGCGCTCGTCACGCCATTGTCGGCGGTAGTCGGCGCGGCAGTGGCCGTCCTTGCAATCTTCTGTGCGAGCCTCTCGCGCGCGACGCGCGCCGAAATCGCAAAGCTCAAATCCATCTTGTCGCCGTCGCTCCTCCTCTGTTTTGTTGCCTTCCTGCTCGGCGTCGCGGCTTACGCGGCGCGGCCAATCGCATACTACGACACTGGTCTCTATCACTTTGGCTCGATTAGGTGGCTTGGGCGCCATGGCGCACTCCAGGGCCTGGGACTCATCAACGTCCAATTTGGCTATGCTTCAGCATGGTTCGCCCTGGTGGCACCGCTCAATGCAGGACCCTTCGAAGCACGCGTTGCCGCGCTCGGTGGCGGGTTCGCGCTGCTGCTCGGGCTACTTCACCTTCTACTTTGCGCGTGGAGGTTACTGGGAGGCAGAGCGAGATCCGCGGACTGGGTCGCTATCGTCGGGTACGTACTGTGCCTCCCGTTCATTATCTACTGGGGAATGTCCAGATCGCCCGCGACCGACCTGCCTGTGATTCTGTTGACGATTCTTGTTGCGTGGGCGATAACGATCATCACTGGAGCAGAGCGGTTCAGGCCTGCGACGAACTTCTCCTATAGTTCGGGCCTTATCCCGTTCCTGTTCTCCGCGGGGGCTGTAAATATGAAGCTGAGCGCGATGCCCCTGTTAGTCATCACAGCATTCTTTTACGCGATGCGGGGGAAGGCTTTTGTGCGCCGCGCTCTGGTCATTGGAGCAGTGACGCTCCTCATATTGCTCCCGCTGCTCGCGCACGGAATTGTCACCACCGGATGCCCGCTCTTTCCGGTGCCATTTCTCTGCGGCAACTTCCAGTGGTCGGTAGGGGCAGACAAAGGCGTGGCCTGCTCGGTTTCTATCCTGGAATGGGCGAGATGGACTGGCCCAGCCCCGCCGGGGGCAAACAACTGGAACTGGATCGTACCGTGGCTAACCTTGGGAGTTACCGCTAAGAGCACGGCTTTCCTGATCGGTTCAGTGCTTCTTATTGCGGTTGGGGCGCTCGTTGGCCGAACCTTCAAGCGGCCTGGATTGCGCCTAATAATGACCGGATCGGGCGGGTTAGGTCTCATTTTGTTTCTGGTTCTCCGAGCCTCAAACGTCTTTATGGTAAGCGTCCTGGCCATCGTCCTGGCGTCCTGGTTGATTCGCACGGGTGGTTCGTTTGCCAGGAAGAATTGGCTGCTCGCCGTTGGCCTTTCGGGAATGGCGCTGACGTTCTACTCTGCGCCGACGTTAAAGTTCGGGCTGGGCTATGCCGCCGTCCTCTGCGGTCAATTTATGCTCTCGCGCGCGGAACGGATCAAACGGTTTCGCAACGATGTGAGAGACGTGATGTCTTCTCTAAAATTCGAGCCCACCACTCAGATGCTCTCGGTGCTGCTGTTATTTGTGGGCCTTTCATTTTCTGCCCGCCCCATTGCCACGCGCTTGGAGGTAAACAAGGTCGGCGAAGCCAGCGGGGAGGTTTTCGGATTGTGGCTGCCCCCCGCACTGCCGAACCCCAACGTCGTGCAGAGGCGAGTGAACGACCTTGATTACTCTATCCCCAAGACGGGCGACCAGTGCTGGGCCGCGGAATTGCCCTGTGCCAGTCGCGAGTTGGACAGTGACATTAGACTGCGCGATCCTGCAAGGGGAATCACCGCTGGATTTACCCGTGACCGCGGTTCCCCGAAGTAGCGAATAGGTTTCTCTGACCAGCGGGCGCTCATTGGATCCTAATTGCGCCCGGCTGGCCGAAATAGAGACAATAGGGCGCTCAGAACTTGAGTCTAGCTACGAGGGAGTGGCATTCCGTCGATGGTTTGCCGCCTCCGGGCACGGCAGTTGGTTGCAGACAACAAATCTACTCAGCTAACATGGAAGGCGAGTTGAACACCAGAGGCTATTCTGTCATTGCCGCGACTGTGAGCGAGGCGCTGGCCAACCCGGCTGGTGACTGTCCGGGCTTTTCTATCTAGCCCGATTTCTGGCACGTGGTTGTGAGATCGATGAAAGAAGCGCTGAAGAATCGACTGCTTGACGCTGGCCTCTACTACAAGATTAATGCCTTCAGATTCCGCAATGACCCGCGGAACATTGCTCAAAAAGCTTTCTACGCGAACCTGATTGGTAAGGACGACCTCGTCTTCGATGTCGGGGCTAACGTTGGTCAGCGCGCCGAGCTCTTTTCTCAACTGGCCGGGAGAGTCATCGCCTTCGAGCCACAGGCGGATTGTGTCAGACATCTGAAGTCTCGCTTCCGTATGAGAGACAATGTTACGATTGAACAAATCGCTTTGAGCGACAGGGAAGGTGAGGCGCTCTTCTACGAGAGCAGTTCGCATACGCTGTCTTCAATGTCGCGAAAGTTCATCAACACAGTAAGCAAGGAAAGATTCAAAGAACACCACTGGGACGAAGAGATCAAGGTAAAGACCACAACTCTGGACCGGATGATCGCTATCTACGGGCGGCCCAAGTTCATCAAGATTGACGTCGAAGGTTTCGAAGCCAGCGTCTTCGGCGGGCTAACTGAAACCGTGCCGTACATCTCTTTCGAGTACACGCCTGAACTGATTGGCGAGGCGAACGCGTGCGTGCGGCGAATTAACAAGATCTCCGAGCGTTACGTTTACAACTACTGCTATGGCGAAGATCTGAACTTTGTGCTCAAAAAGCACGCTGATTACGTCAGCTTTAGTACGACTGTCTTGTCAGTACTTGGGCAGCAGGACCAGTTCGGTGATATTTATGCCATCTTAAGCCATGGTTGAATAGCTGCCAATCATACCCAGTCAGAAGGCAGCATCGACGCTACGTTTAATTGCCAGCAAACTCAAAGAGCGGCAGATGTTGAGAAGCATTGTAAATAAGCTTATCGCCTTTTATCTTCTCCCTTTGAGGATCACTCCTAAGCTCTTCTTTTACGTGAAAGGGGTTTTCTTTACGAGCGCCAATGAACACCTGTATTGGATGACGCGATATATCAAAAGGCATTGGGACATCTCTGCTGATTCGATAATCATAGACGTGGGCGGGTTCAACGGAGACACCTCGCTCTATTTCGCCAGCCAGTTTAAGGGGCAAAAGGTTTACTGCATCGAGCCGAACGCGAGAATGTGGCCTTCGGTTGATCGGGTCGCGGCCACACACAAAGAGATATCGATCAAAAAGATGGCGCTGGGAAGGACAAGAGGCGAGGGCGTGCTTCACGTCACGGCAAACGACTTGTCCTCGTCGCTTAACCCACTGAATACGCGCGGAAACAAAGGAACGCCTGCCGCGTTTCAAGCGATGCTTAAAGAGGAGGCCACTGCCATTGTCGCAGTATCGACGCTGGATGAAGAGTTCAAAAACTGCGCCAGCGTGATGTTCATCAAACTGGACACTCAGGGAACCGAGCTTGATATCCTCAACGGGGGAATCCAGACGTTAGCAAAAACCAAGTTCATCCTAACTGAGATGAACAATCACCAGTTTTACACAAACACCTGCCAGTATTACGAGGTGGATGACTTTTTGCGGCAGCATTCGTTCAAGCTGGTTGATGTCGTGGTCTCTTATCGAGGCGACAAAGGGATGACCGAGTACGATGCTTTGTATGAGAACGTGAGCCTATGATCGTCATCGCCGACAAGCCAGGGCAACTGGGCAACATGCTGTTTCTGTTTGCCCATTTCATCGGGCGAGCAATCGAGAGCGATTTCATGGTTTCTTGCCTCGCCTTCGAAGATTACGCCGAGTATTTTCCGAAGACGAGAGACGACCTCTTTTGTCGCTTTCCGGCACGAAAGTCTCTGCTCCCCGGCATTAGAGTTCTGAGAAAATTGCTCTACCGGGCCAGTAGTTACACGGTGCGCGCGCTGGCAAAAGCCGGGGGGAACTTCGGTTTTCTTAAGGCTATCAGGCTAAAGGATTGGGTTACGACCTTTCCTCTCGACAGTCGAGAATTCCTCAACATGGTTCGCCCGGGGCGAGTGATTTTTGTGCACGGCTGGACTTTCCGGGATGAGGCGATGTTCCAGAAGTATGCCGACGTCATCAGAGATTTCTTCCGCCCTCTCGAAGAACACCGCGCTAACGTGGAAGCCCTCATGAAGCGGGCACGAGCCGGAGCGGAGGTGCTGGTTGGGATCCACATCCGGCATGGGATTATTGACGTCGCGAATGCGCGCCAATACTGGTATGAGCCACAGAAGTATGCCGAGATGATGGGGAAAGTTGAGTCGCTCTTTCCCGGTGAGAGGGTCACTTTTCTCATCTGCTCGGATAAGCAGCAGGAGTCTGAGGTTTTCTCACGCTTCAGATTCTTGTTCGGGAACGATCAACTGGTGGAGGACATGTATTCGTTCGCGCGTTGCGATTATCTGTTCGGACCGCCGAGCACCTATACTATGTGGGCGTCCTTCTACGGCAAGGTTCCGCTCTACACGGTGTATGATCCCAATCGCGTGCCTCGCATCGAAGACTTTGTTATCCAAGACTGGGAGGGGACGGCTGCCTCGCAGAGCATCTTGCATCGGACCGATGAGGAGTTGAAAGCGACCGCGCCATGAATGTAGGGCCTAACAAACTCCTGATAATGGCGGCTGGCAAACTGGTCGTTTCTGCCATGTTAACGTTCACTTTGGCCAAGCCTCGCTTAACAGTGTGCTCGCGGCGATAGCGGAGGATGCCATTCGAAGACTGTCGCTTGAGAAGTAGCTTACCAAGCCGAGCAACTTCTTCGTTCGGCTGAACCTAAGTAGTCCGCTAACTAAGGAAGGACGACCTACTTCGTCTCACTCAAACTTCGAGCATAGCTTGTAAAGCCTTTTGGACATGATAGCGGGCGGTAAGAGATAAGCCGAAGAATCTCTGGCCCGCGAAGCGTGCTTTGTATTGGTTGCAAACCTAACTAGAATTGGGCCGTAGATGGAAAAGAACGGAGGTCACCATCTGGACTCCAGAGAGGACTGGGGGTCAGTTTGACCAATGAGAATCAGCGTCGTGGTTCCGGTGCGTAATGAGCAGGATTCGATCCGTGAACTGCTCGATAGTCTGCTCAGTCAAACGCAGCGGCCCGAAGAGATCATCATCACCGATGGCGGTTCGACTGACGCGACTACTGAGATCATCGAGAGCTACGTCAAACGCGGCGCCCCCATTCGTCTGGTCTACGCGGGCCCGGCGCTGCCCGGCCGCGGGCGCAACCTGGCGGCAGCCATCGCCTCATCCGAATGGCTTGCTTTCACCGATGGTGGTGTCCGCCCCGCGCCTGACTGGATCGGCGCACTAGCCCGTCGAGCTGAGCAGGACCCGTCGGTGGAGGTGGTCTACGGAGCATGGCGGCCAATCACGGACAGCTTCTTCAAGGAATGCGCGGCAATCGCCTACGTGCCGGCGCCAATCGAGAGGGATGGAGTCTTGATACGCCCGCGCTTCATAGCTTCTTCTCTGATTCGGCTCGACGTGTGGAGAGGAGTCGGCGGCTTTCCCGAGCATCTGCGATCGGCTGAAGACATACTGTTCATGAATAAAGTAGAGGAAGCGGGCTTCCGCACCGTCTATGAACCGGGCGCGTTGGTTGACTGGAACATTCAACCGACACTGTGGCATACCTTCAAGCGCTTCGTCACATACTCGCGCAACAACATTCGCGCTGGTTTGTGGCGCAAGTGGCAAGCGGCCATCTTTCGACGATACGCATTGATCGGCATGGTCGCGGTGCCGGCGATCTTTGTCGGCGTGAAGTGGTTGATTCTTCCGCTGTTGCTTTGGTTGGCGCTGTTGGTTGCCCGCGCGGTCAGAGCCCTCCGCCAAAACCGACACTCATATCCAGCCGGAATTGTGCGCAACACGCTCCGGCTATTGCTGATCGTGCCGATCATCGCCACATTGGATCTGGCGGCTTTTATCGGCAGCATCAACTGGCTGCTCGCGGATAAGCTTCACCTTGCTGGAGCGCAACGGAACAATGACCCTCAGTAACCGGCGAGTGCTTTATATCTCCTACAACGGAATGCTCGACCCCCTGGGGCAGAGCCAGGTCATTCCGTATCTTAAGGAGTTGAGCCGCGTGGGGGTGCAATTTACGCTGCTTAGTTTTGAGCGCCCGGACGCCTATACTCGCCGGGGAATCGAGACCTGCCAAGAGTTGCGGCGGGAGTTAGCGGCCAGCGAAATCGACTGGCACTGGCTCCGTTATCACAAGACGCCATCACTGCCGGCGACGTCATACGATGTGCTGGCGGGCATAAGATACGGAAGCCGACTGGTGCGGCATAAGCGGATTGAAATGATCCATGCGCGCAGCCATATTCCAGCAACGATCGCGCTGCGGTTAAAGCGGCGTTTCGGCGTCAAGATGATCTTCGATGTGCGCGGACTGATGGCGGATGAATACGTCGACGCGGGCCACTGGCAAAAAGACTCAGTTCCATATCGAATCACGAAGTCGGTTGAGCGCGGCGCGTTGGCCGACGCGGACGGCATCGTGACGCTTACCGAGAAAATCTGGCCGATCATCAAAGAGTGGGAGGCCTTGCGAAATCGCAATGTGGTCCACGAAGTCATACCCTGCTGTGCCGACCTGGAACGGTTCAGGTTCAGTCAAGAGGATCGCGATCGGCGGCGCAGGGAACTCGGTGTTGAGGATCGCTTTGTCGTTGTTTACAGCGGATCGATTGATGGTTGGTACTTAACGGAGAGCATGGCTGACTTTTTCGTCGCGCTGCGTAAGCAAAAACGCGATGCCCACTTTCTGTGGTTGACGCCGACCCGCCACGAACGCGTGCATGACCTGATGAGAGAGCGCGGAGTCGGCGAGTCGGACTACACCGTGTTGGCATCAAAGCCGCAAGACGTGCCTTCTTATTTATCAGCCGCCGACGCGGGGTTGGCCTTCATCAAGCCCTGCTTCTCGAAGCTGGCTTCGTCGCCGACAAAGTACGCGGAGTATCTCGGCTGTGGGCTCCCTTTGATTATTAATGAAGGGGTTGGCGATTCGGATGCCTTGATCACTCGCGAGAAAGTCGGCGCGCTGGTTCGTGCTTTTGATGAACTCGAATACGCTAACGCCTCAGCTGCCATCGAAGGTTTTGCCGGTTATCCTGAGCAAACTCGTCGACGAACGCGCGAAGTAGCCGAAAGGTTGTTTGACGTGCGCCGGGTCGGCGCCGAGCGATACGTGCGCCTTTACGAAACGGTTTTGGGTAATACAGATTAGGGCAATGTCCGTCTCAACAGACAAATTGCTGGAAACGCTTCGCTGCCCAGGCTGTCACGGCGTCCTTCGTCTTAACGATGAGCGCGCGCGGGACGGCGGTGACCTCTGCCTGGAATGCGCGACGTGTAAGCAGGATTTCCCGGTAATCGGGGGCATTCCACGTTTGCTGCTCTCTCCGCTGCGCGAGGCCCTGTTGGGAAACGAAACGGCCGTGGGTAATGACAATCAGCAGGTGAAGACGGCGCTAAGTTTCGGTTTTGAGTGGACTCGGTTTCCTGAGATGTATGAAGAGTGGAACCAGAGCTTTCTAGGCTACATGCAGCCGCACGACGCAGAGTTTTTTCGCGGCAAGAAAGTTTTGGATGCCGGGTGCGGCAACGGCCGCTTCGCTTATTACGCGGCAAAATACGGCGCTGAAGTTTGGGCCATCGATCTTGGTCCGGCGGTTGAAGTCGCGCGACGAAATACCGAGCAGGCCGGTCGAGTACAAGTGCTGCAGGCCGATCTCCACCGGCCGCCCTTTGCTTCGGAGAGCTTCGACTTCATTTACTCGATCGGCGTACTGCATCACCTTCCCGATCCCGAGGGGGCCTTTCAGAACCTTCTGCGCTACCTGAAACCTGAGGGCCAGATTCAAATCTATCTGTACTGGAAACCGGAACGACAACCAATCAAGCGTGCCTTGCTGGCGATGGTTAACCTGGCCCGAAAGATCACCACGCGACTACAGCACCGGACAGTCTACGCGCTGGCGTATCCGGCAGCGGTAGCGGCCTTTGTGCTTTTCGTGTGGCCCTATCGGCTGATGAAACAAGTTCCCGGTCTGGAGTCTATCGCCGAGAGAATCCCGATGAAACAATACGCCCGCTTCCCCTTTCGGGTCTGTGTCAACGATCAACTCGATCGCTTCTCTGCTCCGATCGAGAATCGCTACACCCGAAAGGAAGTAGAAGACTGGCTGCGGCGTGGCAATCTGGAAGGTGCGCAGGTCAGTCCGAACTATGGCTGGGTGGCGACGGGGCTAAAACCGAGCATTGACTGAAGGCGGGTTGGACGGGCCAGCGGCAGTTTCATATACTGAAAGGCAATTCAGTTTCACCAGGCGAAACTTCATAAAAGCTATGCGACTTCTTGCCATTGTGCCAAGCCTGTATGACACGTCACCGGGTCAACGTTTCCGAATTGAGCAATGGGAACCGTTGCTGCGCCAGCGTGGTGTCGAGATTACTTACGAGCCGTTCGAAAACGAAGAGCTGCACGGATTGCTTTATCAGCCGGGAAACATGGGACGCAAACTGGCCTATGTATCGCGCCGTTTCGCCCGACGGTTTTCTGTGATCAGTTCGGCGCGCCGATACGACGCGGTCTACGTCTTTCGCGAGGCGGCGCTGCTGGGACCGCCCATTTTTGAGTGGCTGATCAAACGAGCACGCGTACCCATGGTCTTTGATTTTGACGACGCGATCTTTGTCTCGTATCGCAGTCCTTCGAATGGCTATCTCAGCTATCTGAAGTTTGCGGCAAAGACGAAGACGATCTGCCGGTTAGCTTCTCACGTGATGGTGGGTAATCCGTATCTCGCCGATTATGCGCGTCAGTTTAATCCTCGCGTGTCTCTGATCCCCACTACTATCGACACCGGAAAATACGAGGTGCGGCGTGATCAGGCGGCGGATGTGCCGGTAGTCGGCTGGACCGGAAGCTTCAGCACCGTCCAGCACCTTGATACTTTGTCCGGGCCACTGCAAAGTCTGGCCCAGAAAGAACGCTTTCGGCTGCGGGTAATTGGCACGCCGGAGTACACTCTGGAAGGCGTCGACGTAGAAGCGATGCCCTGGCGCTCGGGAACTGAAGTGGACGATCTGCGGCCGGTTGATGTCGGCGTAATGCCGCTACCGGATGATGCGTGGAGCAAAGGCAAGTGCGGTCTGAAGGCCCTTCAATTCATGGCGCTCGGCATCCCAGTTATCTGTTCGCCGGTGGGTGTCAACACAGACATCATTCAGGACGGCGAGAATGGTTTCATCGCGCGCACACCGGAAGACTGGGTCGAGAAGCTGCGACTTCTGCTGCGCTCGGTAGAATTGCGAACACGGCTGGGTCTGGCCGGCCGGGCAACAGTGGAAAAGACGTATTCGGCTATCGCACAAGCTCCGCGTGTTTACGAAGTGCTCGAATCGATCGCGTGTGGTGCCCGTGGGCGAACGCGAGCGACCGTGAATGAACCATCCCCGGCAATTCGACAGCATGGTTAGCGGAAAACAAATCTCACACCAGGTAGGGATCAATACTATCAACAGTACAGAAGGGGTATCGGTTGGAAACGCTGAACATATTAGTTACGGGAGGCGCCGGCTTCATTGGTTCGCATCTCACGGATGCCCTGGTCGAACTCGGGCATCGCGTGCGAGTTCTGGATTTGCTTGTACCCCAGGTACACGGGAGTGGTACAGCGCGATACCTTAATCCGGGCGCTGAGTTCATTCATGCAGACATCTGTGACGCTCAGGCAGTTCAAAAAGCCCTGGAGGGCGTGGATGCCATCTTTCATCAGGCCGCCGAAGTGGGTGTCGGGCAATCCATGTACGAGATTCAACGTTACGTTCGTGCCAACGATCTGGGCACGGCCGTACTTCTGGAAAATCTCATCGAGCATAAGCAACGGATTAGAAAGCTGGTGGTAGCTTCGTCAATGTCGATTTATGGCGAAGGTGCGTACGCGTGTACGAACTGCGGAGAGGTTTACCCACAGCTTCGACCAGCCGGCCAGTTGATCGAGCGGCGCTGGGAGATGGAGTGTCCAGGTTGCGGCGCGCAGGTTGCGCCATCAGCGACGCGCGAAGATAAACCTCTGTTTCCCACCTCGGTTTATGCAGTAACCAAACAGGATCAGGAACAGTTCTGCCTTGTGACCGGCCGTGCTTATGGAATCCCAACCGTAGCGTTGCGCTATTTCAACGTATATGGACCGAGACAGGCGCTTTCAAACCCGTACACCGGAGTCTGCGCGATTTTCTCCGCCCGACTGCTCAATAACCAGCGTCCGTTGATCTTTGAGGATGGCGAGCAGACGCGCGACTTTGTGCACGTCAGTGATATCGTGGAGGCAAACCTGCGCGCCCTGGAAACTGATAGGGCGGACTTCCAGGCAGTGAATGTAGGCACGGGTGTTGCCACTTCGGTGCAAAAAGTCGCCCGGTTGCTGGCCGAGGGTCTGGGGAAAAATCTCGAGCCCGAGATTGTCTCCAGGTATCGCGAGGGCGACATTCGGCACTGCGTGTCAGATATTTCGCGAGCGCGCGCTTTGCTGGGTTATGAACCCCGGGTCGAGCTTGCACAAGGGATACCCGAATTGTTGAAATGGGTCAGCAAACAAGAAGCGGAAGACCAGGTGGGCAAAGCTACCACGGAGTTGGAATCACGGCAGTTGGTGCGTTAGAGCCAGAGGTCCAAGCCCCGAGAAGTAGCGCCCTCGAAAGGGAATTCCCGATGCATCGAGTGAGCAAATTCAGGCTGCTGGTGCTTGCTTTGATTGGGTTGCTTCCGTCGTTTTTGAAGCGACCTTGTTACCGGTTGTTCTTCGGTTACCACATCGGCAAACGGGTCCACATTGGCTTCAGTATCATTGATGCGCAAGCCTGTACTATTGATGACGATGTGAAGATTGGGCATCTGAATGTAGTCGTCGCCGTAAAGAAACTGATCCTCGGCGACCACGTGCGGATCGGGCACTTGAACATCATTCGCGGTGGGGAAGAAGTGAACCTCGGGCGTTATTCCGAGCTAATTCGCATGAACGAGATAAATTCAATTCCCGAACCCGATGCCGTGAATCCGGTCGACCCGCGGTTCGCCCTGGGAAACGGCAGCATCATTACCACGGGCCACAAGATTGACTTCACGGATCGAGTCGAAATCGGGCGGCGCACCATAATCGGCGGGCGCAACTCTTCGTTGTGGACACATAACCGACAACGCACGCAGCCCATCACCATCGGCGAATTTGCGTATCTGGGATCGGAGATTCGCATGGCTCCAGGCAGCGCCCTGCCGTCGCGTTGCGTAGTGGGAATCGGCGCTGTGGTAACCGGAAGGATCGACGCCGAAGGATGCTTGATTGCCGGCGTGCCGGCGAAACCCAAGAAGGAGCTGAGTACTGAGGACAGATTTCTGATCGAGCGTAAGACCCGCCCGGATCTTCCGGATGACATCTAGGCCGCGACGTTAGGAACGAAACGAAATGAACGGATTGCTTTTAGGTCTCGCGTTAGTACTCTTCATTGGCGTTATTGTGATGGCTCCCGCAGATGGCCCCTCGGCAGCGTTGTTCGCGTTGCCTTTGGCCGGAATTGCGGCTTTCCTGATCCATGTACAAAACACTGACAGAGCGTTCTTGATTCGATTGTTCTTGAGCGCGCTGTTGATTCGGGTCTTGATAGGTACGCTCATATACTTGTTTCAATGGCAGGAGTTCTTCGGCGGGGATGCCCTGACTTACGACTTTTTCGGATACGCATTGCTAAGGGTTTGGGACGGCGACAAGTATTACCAAAGCCTGGTGGATTTGTTTTTCGGTGGGGGGGCCAGCAGCGGATGGGGTATGGTCTACATCGTAGCGGCGATCTACAAAGTCGTCGGACGAAACCTCCTTGCCGTTCAGTTTCTAAATGCCATCCTGGGTGCCGCTTCGGTGCCTCTTTCATATTTGATAGCGCTGGAGATTTTTCCAAACAAGAGAGTAGCGCGGACGACTGCGATTCTTACGGCGTTTTTTCCTTCGCTGGTGCTTTGGTCTTCCCAGGGGCTGAAAGACGGGCCAATCGTTTTCCTGCTGATATTGTCGATGCTCGCAACTCTTAAGCTTGGCAATCGCTTTAGTTTTAAATATCTGGCGGCCCTCTCCCTGGCACTCTGTGGCTTAATCACATTGCGCTTTTATGTTTTCTACATTGTAGCGCTGGCCGTGTCTACGGCATTCATTCTTGGTCGGCGCCGCCTTACGATGCAGTCCTTTGCCCGCCAACTTATTATCTTGCTCTTAATAGGACTCGTGCTGGCTTATTTCGGAGTTAGCCGCTCCGCCACGCGACAGTTCGATGCCTATGGTAGTTTTCAGCAGTTGCAGCGAATGCGCATGGATGCGTCTCAATCAGCCAGTTCCGGTTTTGGGCAAGACGTTGATGTTTCCACACCCGCGGGCGCGATTAGCGCGATACCGCTCGGATTCAGTTATCTGGTCCTGGCGCCCTTTCCCTGGCAAATGGCCTCGGCGCGATCGATAATTACTTTGCCGGAAATGGTCGTCTGGTGGTGTTCGCTTCCCCTACTGGTTCTGGGAATGTGGTTCACGATCAAATACAAGCTGCGGGAAGTTGCGCCAATCCTGATCTTCACCACATTGCTCACTCTGACCTATTCGATCCTTCAGGGCAATGTCGGCACGGCGTATCGCCAGCGCGCACAGTTGCTTGTCTTCTATTTCGTCTTTGTGGCCATTGGCTTCATTCTCGTGAAAGAGAAGCGAGAAGAGGCCGCGCGGCGCCGAGTGAAAGAGCGAAAAGGATCCCGCGGACGCCTGCGTTGGGGACCGGACGGAGCCGGAGGCGAGGACCACATTCCCGCTGCGGGGTGACCGTCGAATTCCCGTTACCGAATCTGACTATCCTGTTCCAGCGCTGAAGCCTTCGCGACGGAATCCAGCCGGTGAATCCAGACTTGACCTGTACTGTTACGTGCAGGACGGCAGCGAGCAACAGTAAACGAGTTCGCTGGCGGAATGTTGTTTCGGACTTGCCGATGCCGGGAATAAGAGTCCCACGATCTTGAACGTCGAGTCGACCAGGACGACGACCCTTCCTTTGCGCGGTAAACGGAGCGTCAGCTAATATAGGTTGAGCCGCGATTCATGTGTCATCTTCTGAAGTCAGGTGAGGCGACGAGGGTTGGAAACCCGGGACCAGGACCCGGCTCAGGTTTTGCAATCCCTCTCTTTAAGTCCCGAATACTAACGTGTGTGGCATAGCAGGCATTGTTCGCAGCGACGGCGCGCCGGTTGACCGAGAGTTGCTGGAGCGTATGAACGAGGCCATTCGGCATCGCGGCCCGGACGACGACGGCTATTATTTCAGCGACGGCGTGGGACTGGCGATGCGCCGCCTTTCGATCATAGATCTGAAAAGCGGTCATCAGCCGATTCACAATCACGATCGCACCGCCTGGATCGTCTTCAACGGCGAGATTTATAACTACCGTGAACTGCGCGAGCAACTGGAAAAACTCGGTCACAAGTTCTACACCGACAGCGACACTGAAGCCATTGTTCACGCTTACGACCAGTATGGAGCGGACTGCCCGAAGTATCTGCGCGGCATGTTTGCGTTCGCGATCTGGGACGAACGGACGAAATCACTTTTCCTCGCGCGCGATCGGGTGGGCAAGAAACCTCTGCTCTACGCGGAACTCAACGGGGAATTGGTTTTCGGTTCCGAATTCAACGCGTTGCTCCAACATGCGGGAATCAGCCGCGACGTTGATTTCGAAGCGATTCATCACTACCTGTCATTCATTTGCGTGCCCGCGCCGCTGACCGCTTATCGCGCGATTCGCAAGCTTGAGCCGGGCCATTCGCTCTTGTGGCGAAACGGCGAAATCAAGATCGAGCGTTACTGGCAACTCGACTTCTCGAAAAAACTAAACATCGGCGAGGAAGAAGCCGGCGAGCGCGTGGTTGAGCTTTTGCGCGAGGCCGTGCGCATTCGTCTGATGTCGGAAGTTCCGCTGGGCGCATTTCTTTCCGGCGGCGTCGATTCCAGTGCCGTCGTGGCCTTGATGGCCCAGGAGTCGTCTGAGCAGGTCAAGACCTTCTCGATTGGTTTTGACGAGCAGGATTTCAGCGAGCTCCATCACGCGCGTCGCGTGGCCGAACACGTAGGCGCCGATCATCACGAGTTCATCGTCCGGCCCGACGCCATGGAGATTCTGCCGACCTTAGTCGAGCATTACGGCGAGCCTTTCGCTGATTCGTCGGCGATTCCCAGTTACTACGTCTCAAAAGAAACCCGGGCCTATGTGACCGTGGCTCTGAACGGCGATGGCGGTGACGAGTGCTTTGCCGGTTACGATCGCTATGCGGCCATGAGTTTGGCGCAGAAGTATGCGATTTTGCCGGGCGCGCTTCGGCGCGGAGTGGTCGCAAATGTGGTCAATGCACTTCCGGGAGGTGAGCGACAGGGTCCCGTTCGCAAAGCCAAACGATTTGTGGCCTCCGCGTCGTTGTCTCCCGTCGATCGCTATTTGCGCTGGATCAGCGCGTTCGACGAAGAAGCGAAGCACAATTTGTATTCAGACAGCTTCAGGCACGAAACCGCCGGCTTCAGGACCGCGGGGATTATCGCGCCGTGGTTCGCGAAAGCGAATGGCGCCGGAATTGTCGACGCGTCGCTGCTCACTGACACGATGACTTATCTGCCCAACGATTTGCTGGTGAAGATGGATATTGCGAGCATGAGCGTTTCGCTGGAAGCGCGCTCGCCCTTTCTTGATCACCACCTGATGGAATTTGCGGCCAGCTTGCCGGAGAAATTGAAACTGCGTCGGCTGACCAAGAAGTACCTGCTCAAACGCGTGCTGAAGCAACTGGTGCCGGCGGAAAACCTGAACCGCAGTAAGATGGGATTCGGGGTCCCAATTGGTCATTGGTTCCGCGGCGCCATGCAGCCGTTTCTGCGCGAGACTTTGCTTTCTGACAAGGCGCTAGCGCGCGGTTTGTTCAAGCCTGAGATGGTGCTGCAGATTATCAATCAGCACGTCGAGGGCAGAATCGATCATTCGCACCGCTTGTGGTCGCTGCTAATGCTCGAGTTGTGGTTTCAAAGGTTTATCGACTGATATGATCTCGAGTGCTGAGACGGCGAATGGAAGCAATCGGTATCGATGGCTGGAGCAGCAGTGTCCGATTTGTGAGGTCTCACAAATATGCCGCCTGGGACGGCGCGGTGGTTCGGCGCATCGCGCGGGTCTGGGCGTTGAATGTGAAGTATGGCGGTGCCGGCGCTGCGGTTTGATCTTTCCTAATCCGATGCCTTTCCCGCTGGGCGGTCTCGAGCAACATTACGGCGTCGACGCCGACGAATACTTTGAACATCATTTGCGTGACGACAAGGATCTCTCAGCCGCCAGTCTGTTGAGCCAGGCTGAGGGATTAATCCAGGGAAAAGGTAAGCTGCTCGACATAGGAGCAGGCCGCGGGGAGTTATTGCGGGCCGCCCGTACCGCCGGGTGGGAGGTAGAGGGCATCGAGCCCTCCTCGCGATTTGCAGAAGTTGCGGCCGACTACTCGGGCGCGACGATTCATTCCGAACCGGTCGAGCGTTGTGGCTTTCCCGATGGTTCTTTCGATTGTGTGGTATTGGGCGCGGTGTTGGAGCATCTTTATAATCCCGACGAGACCATGCGCGAGATTTCCCGAATACTGCGCAAGGGCGGCATCGTCTTCCTCGATGTGCCCAACGAGAACGGGTTGTATTTCAAGATAGGAAATCTCTATCAGAAGATTCGCCGACGTGACTGGGTGGTTAATACCGCTCCCACGTTTTCGCCGTTTCACGTCTTCGGGTTCGGCCCACGATCACTGCGTGCTTTGTTGGCGAAGCACGGACTCGAACCGCTCCGGTGGAGGGTCTATCCGGGCCGTGCGATGGTACCTTCGCGCCCGGGTATTGCCGGAAAACTCGAAACAGTTGCTGCCCACGCCGTAACTGCTTTGAGCAGGCTCGACAGTCTAGGAACTTATATTGAGACGTGGGCGATCAAGGTGTAAGTTGGGTTTGGTCATTTAAGAGTGCAGATAGGCTCGATTTCCTGGTCAGAAGGGAGTTGCTAAATGAAGGGAGTCGTTCTTGCCGGCGGCTTGGGTTCGCGGTTAAGGCCCTTGACTGCCGTAACGAACAAGCATTTGCTACCCGTTTTTGATCAGCCGATGATCTATTACCCGATTCAGACGCTGGTCAACGCGGGCATTACCGACATCATGATCGTGACGGGCGGGAACTCGGCCGGCGACTTTCTGAAACTGCTCGGAAACGGCAAGGCCTTCGGACTCAAACACCTGAACTACACTTACCAGGAGGGTGAAGGCGGCATCGCCGCAGCGCTGTCTTTGGTTGAGCACTTCGCCAGCAACGAATCGGTTTGCGTCGTGCTCGGCGATAACATTATCCAGGGAAACATTCGCGAAGCTGCTGATTTGTATCGCGAACAGGGCGCGGGCGCGAAGATTCTCTTGAAGCGCGTTTCTGATCCGCAGCGCTTCGGTGTTCCGCAACTTGACGGCAAACGTGTCGTGCAAATCGAAGAAAAGCCTTCGCAGCCAAAGTCCGAATATGCCGTGATCGGAATCTACATGTATGACGCGCGCGTATTCGAGATTATTCAAACTCTGAGACCTTCGGGTCGCGGCGAATTGGAAATCACCGATGTTAACAATGCTTACATTGAACGTGGTGAAATGACCTGGGACGAACTCGATGGTTGGTGGAGTGACGCGGGGACTTTTGAAAGCCTGCTCCATGCTTCGAACCTCGTCGCCGAAACCGGCGCGAACCGTCAGGAGTCAACACATAATTTCGCTTAACAATCAATGATTGAAGAAAGGACTGCGAAACCTAAGTGATTAATACAGCCATCGTTGGTTGCGGTTATTGGGGCGTCAACCACGTCCGGGTGTTCAGTGAATTGCCCGACTCGAAGGTGATACTCATTTGCGACGCCAATGAGGAACGTTTGCGGGTTGTGCGGGAACGCTATCCACTGATCGGAAGCACAACAAACTGGGAAGAAGTCCTCAGCAACAAGTGGGTGGATGCAGTGGTCGTCGCGACGTCCGCCGCCGCGCACTACACCATTGCCGAGCAATGCCTGCTCGCAGGTAAACATGTACTGGTCGAAAAGCCTCTGACTACTAATGTTGCCGATAGCGAATCACTGATCAAGACCGCCGAGAAACAGAACCGTGTGCTGATGGTGGGACACACCTTCCTTTACAACGCAGGAATTCGTAAGGTAAAAGAGTTGGTGGACGATCAGAGCTTTGGACAAATCTATTATTTGCATGCCACGCGGACCAATTTGGGGCCTTTCCGCGAGGACGTTAACGCGCTTTGGGATTTGGCGTCGCATGATGTGGCGATTTTTAACTATCTGCTTGATGCAGAGCCGCAGTGGGTCAGCGCAGTTGGTTCGCGCGTGTTAGGCAGCGGCCGGGAAGACGTGGCGTTCGCGACGCTGAGCTACGCCGATGGCGTGATCGCTAATGTCCACATCAGTTGGGTGGATCCCAACAAAGTTCGTGAAGTCGTGGTAGTTGGCGACCAGCGGCGAATTGTTTTCAACGACCTAAACAACCTGGAGCGCGTGCGCATCTTCGAGAAGGGCGTCGCACCGGCCAAGTTAGAGGCCGACAGCTTCGGCGAGTATCGCCTGCTGGTACGCGATGGAGACATTATCAGTCCCCGTGTAGAAGCCGGCGAACCCCTTAAGAATTTGAACGCGCACTTTCTTGAGTGTGTGACCACCGGCACGCGCCCGCTAACGGACGGTGCGAATGGTCTGGCCGTGGTACGCGCGATGACCGCCATAGATAAATCTCTCGCCAAAAACGGCGCGCCAATAGAAGTCACATAAATGCGTAAACAAAAACTGTTCATCCTCGGCAAGGATTGCCATGTTGACGCGGGAGTAAGCCTCGGTTATCGCACTGGGCGCAACATCGAAACTGTGCCCACGCGGATTGGCGATCATGCTGCGATTCGCACGGGTACAGTGATTTATACCAACTCCGTAATCGGTCATCACCTTGAGACCGGGCATAACGTAATCATTCGGGAAGAGAACGTGATTGGCGATAACTTCTCGATCTGGAATAACTCCTGTGTCGATTACGGCTGCAACATCGGCAGCGGAGTCAAAATTCACAACAACGTCTACATCGCACAGTTCACGACGATTGAAGACGACGTCTTCCTCGCTCCCGGCGTGATGCTGGCCAACGACCCGCATCCGATCTGCACCAAGTGCATGCAGGGACCGACCTTGAAAAAGGGCTGCCGCCTCGGCGTGAACGTCACGGTTCTCTCGCACGTAGTCATCGGTGAAGGCGCGCTCATAGGTGCTGGGAGTGTTGTCACGCGCGATATTCCGCCGTACACGCTGGCCTACGGCAATCCCGCTGTGCCGCGCAAACACGTTGACGAACTGATCTGCCCGTTTGAACTCGTCATCCCTTACGTGGGCGGCAAAGATGTAAAGACCCGAGAAAAAGAGAACCCGGAACTCCAGATAGCCACTTAATGATTGGCACTCGGCCCCAAACACCATCCCAATCCATGTCGGCGCCTGTCAATCAGGTCCTGATAGTGACCTTTGCGTTCAATGAGGGCGTGAAGATTCGCGCCACCGTCGAGCGGACCGTCGCCGCTGTGTCTCATGACATGCTTGTCATGGACGATGGTTCAACAGACGGTTCTATTGAGCCGCTGCGACAGTTCCCGGTTAAGGTAATCTCGAATCAACACAACGAGGGGGTCGGTGCGGCAATGAAGCAGTCATTCGATTACGCCTTGAATGAGAACTATGACGTGATGGTGATCATGGCGGGCAATAACAAGGATGACCCGGAAGAAATTCCGCGACTGCTCAAGCCAATCATCGAAGGTGATTATGACTTTGTGCAAGGATCGCGTTTCCTGCCGGGCGGCGGACATGGAAACATGCCGCTCTATCGTCGATTTGCGACGCATCTTCACCCATTGCTCTTCTCGCTGGCCGCGCGCAAGAGAGTTACGGAGAGCACAAACGGCTTTCGCGCGTTCAGAACCGCGCTGCTTCGCGACCCGCGCATTAACTGGCGCCAGGGTTGGCTGGATCAATACGAGTTGGAGCCCTATCTTCTCCACAAGACTATTACGTTGGGCTACCGGCATACTGAAGTGCCGGTTACAAAGATCTACCCCCCGAAAAGTTTGGGTTACACGAAAATGAAGGCCTTCACGGGGTGGTGGAGCATCCTGCGGCCGGTGGCTTATCTGGCCTTGCGAATTAAGAAGTGAATCCACGAAGTGCGTTCTTAAATTCAGAACTAGTCAATCAGAAGGACAAATAACTAATGAAGGTCGATTTTGTAGACTTGAAAGCACAATATCAGACGATTGCCCTGGAAGTGAACGACGTGATTCACCGAATCATTGAAAACGCCGATTTCATTCTGGGTAAAGATGGGGAACTCTTTGAGCAGGAGTTCGCCGCGTATTGTGAAAGCGAGCACGCTGTTGGTGTGGATTCCGGCATGTCGGCGCTGGAGTTGGCGTTGCGGGTCCACGGCATTGGCGATGGTGACGAGGTCATCACGGTTTCGCATACCTTCTCAGCGACGGCGTTTTCGATTTCCCTCACCGGCGCGCGACCAATCTTCGTCGATGTCGATCCACGGACCTACAACATGGACCCGATGCAGATAGAGGCGGCGATAACACCACGAACGAAGGCGATTCTCCCAGTTCACCTTTACGGCCAACCTGCGGACATGGAAGAAATCTCGGCCATTGCCCGGAAGCATCGTCTCATTCTGATCGAAGACGCGTGCCAGGCACACGGAGCTCGCTATAAGGGTAAACGTGTCGGCGGCTGGGGAGATGCAGCTTGTTTCAGTTTCTACCCGGGAAAGAATCTCGGCGCCTACGGTGACGGCGGCATGATAGTTACCGGGAATGCGGATCTGGCTGACAAGTTAAGGATGTTGCGCAACTACGGGCAGCGCGAGAAGTATGTTCACCTTCTCGTCGCTTATAACCGGCGCCTCGACAATCTGCAGGCCGCCGTGCTGCGCGTAAAACTACGTCATCTTGAAAACTGGAATAGCGCGAGGCGCGAGGCAGCGCATCTCTACGACGAGTTGCTAAAAGACGTTGACGGTATCATCACGCCCTACGCTGTCAGTGATAGAACCCATATCTATCATCTGTATGTTATCCAACACCCTCAACGCGACGCATTGTTGTCGCATCTCCGCGAGCATAATGTTTTCGCCGGCTTGCATTATCCTAAGGCAGTGCACCAACAGCCTTGCTATGAGAAATTAGACGTTCCAGCCGGCTCTCTGCCGATTACTGAATTGCTCGCATCACGCGTCATATCGCTGCCCATGTACCCCGAGATAAGGCCAGAGCAGATAGAATTCGTTTGCGATCAGATCCGAAGCTTCCCGGCAACGTAAGGAGGGGATTTCCCGCCGTTCGCGATTGATTGATGCAACACCTTAAATCGGCCATGAAGATCCTTCGCATCATCGCCCGGCTCAACGTCGGTGGCCCTGCGCGCCACGTAATCTGGCTCACCGAAGGGTTGCAGAGCGCCGGCCATGAAACTCTGCTGGTCGCCGGAGTCGTGCCGCTGGGCGAAGATGACATGAGCTATGTGGCCGCTGCCGCGGGCGTTCAGCCTTTCACCGTGCCGGAGATGAGCCGCGAGATCTCTGGAAAGGACGCGGTGACCATTTGGAAGCTTTTCCATCTGATGCGCCGAGAGCGGCCCGACATTGTGCATACGCACACCGCCAAGGCGGGTACCGTCGGACGAGTTGCCGGAATGATGTATCGCTGGCTGACGCCCGCCACGCTCGTGGGAAAACCTCGGCGTTGTAGTTTTGTGCATACCTATCACGGTCATGTCTTTCACAGTTATTACGGACCCGTGAAGACGCGCTTGTTTCTCGGCATCGAGAGATTTCTGGCCCGGTTCGCCACCGATCACATTATCGTTATTAGCGAACAGCAACGACGGGAAATCAACGAAGTGTTTCGGGTTGGCCGGCGCAAACAGTTCGCGGTAATTCCGCTCGGCATCGACATGGGCCTCTACGCATCGTGGCAAGATCGGCGACCGCGCCTGCGGGCTGAATTAAACGCGGATGACGACCAAGTACTGGTGGGAATCGTCGGTCGATTGACTGAGATCAAGAACCACGGGCTGTTCCTGCAAGCAGCCGCCTTGTTAAAGAAGAGTGCCGGCTCGAAGGTTCATTTTGTGATAGTTGGTGACGGTAATCTGCGACGCGAACTGGAAGAGCAGGCGAAGACGCTCGGCCTTGGCAATGACGTTTCGTTTCTCGGGACGCGCAACGACCCGGAGGATTTTTACCCGGCGCTCGACATCGTGGCGCTAACCAGTCTTAATGAAGGCACACCGCTTACTTTGATCGAAGCAATGGCCAACGCCCGCCCGGTGATCGCCACCAGCGTCGGAGGCGTGGTAGACCTGCTCGGGCCCGCAGCTACGCCGTACGAAGCAGCCGGTTACCAGGTCTGCGAGCGCGGCGTTTCGGTTGCCAGTGGTGACGCCGAAGGTTTTGCCCGCGGTCTCGCGCGCTTGATTGAAGACCCTGGCCTTCGCCGCGAGATGGGGCGGCGCAGTCTTGAATTCGTCAAGCAGAACTATACCAGAGAGCGCTTGTTGCGGGATGTGTCCGCGTTGTATGGAGTAATGCTGGGGGCGCGGATGTCTCGTCCACGCTGAGCGAGTTCTCCCAGCACCCAGCCGCCTTCAAGACCAGGGCGCCGATGTTTGTGTTAGACTCTCCAATCGAAATCTTCAGCGTTTTTCTGAAAGGATCTTCATTTGCGAGTTCTGATTACAGGCGGCGCGGGTTTCATCGGTTCTCATCTTGCCGACGCGTATCTACAGCGCGGCGACGAAGTATTCATCATCGACGATCTTTCCACCGGCAGTTTTGACAACATTCGCCATCTGAAAGATCACCCGCGCTTTCACTACACGATCGAGAGTGTGCATAACCAACCGGTAACCGCCGAACTGGTCGATCAGTGCGACGTCATTTTTCATCTCGCAGCGGCCGTGGGGGTAAAGCTGATTGTGGAAAGCCCGGTGCGCACGATCGAGACCAACGTGCGCGGCACTGAAGTAGTTCTCGCCCTGGCCAACAAGAAGAAGAAGAAAGTTTTGATCGCTTCGACGTCGGAAGTATACGGACTCAGCGCTGAGATCCCGTTTCGCGAAGACGGTAACCTGGTCATGGGCGCCACGACCAAAGGCCGTTGGAGTTATGCCTGCTCAAAAGCCATCGACGAATTCCTGGCACTCGCTTACTGGCGCGAAAAAAAGTTACCGACGATCGTCGTCCGGCTTTTTAATACCGTCGGCCCGCGACAGACGGGCCGGTACGGCATGGTGATTCCTACTTTTGTAAAGCAGGCGCTGGCTGGACGGCCGATCACTGTCTATGGCAGCGGCGAACAGTCACGCTGCTTCTGCTATGTGGGCGATGTGGTTGGCGGGCTCATGAAGTTAATGGACGACGAGAAGGCCGTGGGCGAGGTCTTCAACGTTGGCTCAAATCATGAGATCACAATCTCTGACCTGGCTCTGAGAGTTAAAGGGCTGACCAACTCACAATCCGAAATCGTCCTCGTTCCCTATGACGAAGCGTACGAAGAAGGCTTTGAAGACATGCCGCGGCGCGTTCCCGACATCTCGAAAGTAAATAAGCAAATCGGCTTTCAACCTCAGATGGACCTCGATGGAATTCTAAAGTCCGTGATCGAGTTTCATAGCGGTCGACAGGAAGCGGGAAACAAAGGGACTGTCGCCGGAGTCTAAGGGCATAGGCGAACCTCACCGTTATCATTTTCCGCCCTTGAGTCAGGTTCAGAACAAACCCTGCTGACTTGCCTTTGCCGCACTAATCGAATAGCTTTTTATCTCGTCGATTTCAATCCATGGTTCCCTTCAACGCCTCAAATTTGATTCCGCCCGCAGTGTCGTTTGCGCTGGCGTTGGCCCTGACGCCGTTGGTGCGCTCGCTCGCGCGGCGCTGGGGTTTTGTCGCCAAGCCGAAAGTCGATCGCTGGCACAAGAACCCCACCGCGATGATGGGTGGCGTGGCAATCTGGGTGGCGGTGATTGGGACCTGGCTGGTTCTGGTTCCCCATACGAAGCAAGGCTGGGTGGTTGTGGGCGCGGCTTCGTTTCTTTTTTTTGTGGGACTGGTTGATGACTGGCTGCACGCTAAGCCATATCAGAAACTGATCGGCCAGGTCATCGGCGCGGCCATCGTCGTCAATTATGGATTGGTGCTGCCCTGGACCCGCTCGCTGCCGGTGAATATGGTGATCACGATCTTCTGGTTAATCGGCATCACCAACGCGATCAACCTGCTCGACAATATGGATGGCCTGGCAACGGGCATCGCAGCCATTGCCGCGTCCTTTCTCACCTACAACTTTGTTACCGGCAACCAGTGGACCGAAGCCGTGATGATGGCGGCCTTCGCGGCTGCGCTGCTGGGCTTTCTGGTTTACAACTCGAATCCGGCTTCGATCTTCATGGGCGACAGCGGATCGATGTTCATCGGTTTCTTTCTGGCCGGTGCCGCCCTGGTCAATGTGTCGGGTGGCCGCTCACGCAGCTTTGTGCCGGTGCTCGCGGTACCCATCCTCGTCCTGTTCATACCGATTTTCGATACCACGTTTGTGACGATCCTGCGAAAACTGTCGGGGCGGTCGGCCTCGCAGGGCGGACGCGATCACACGTCGCACCGGCTGGTGGCCCTGGGAATGTCTGAGCGGCGCGCGGTCTGGATGCTTTATGGTCTGGCCGGGCTTTCGGGCCTGCTGGCGATCATGGTGCGGCAACTGAAAGCTGATGTAAGTCTCGCTCTGGTGGCCGGATTCACGTTGGCGCTGACTCTGCTTGGCGTTTATCTCGCCGGGGTAAAAGGATACGACGAGGAAGAAGATGTGCGCGCGGCGCGCGACAAGCCGCTGTTCGCATTTCTGGTCGATTTCTCGTACAAGCGCCGTATCTTTGAAGTGCTGCTCGATGTCGTGCTGATTGTGCTGGCTTACTGGTCGGCCTATGCCATCAAGTTCGAGCCGTTTTCGGACAGTCCGGCGTGGAAGCTCTTTCTGCGCACGCTGCCGGTGCTGGTCGTGGTGCGCCTGGCGGCGTTTCTGTTCTTTGGTGTCTATCGCGGTATCTGGCGCTATACCGGCATCGACGATCTGACGGCCTTTGCCAAGGCAATCGCGGCGGGCTCGATCGTCAGTATGGTGATTGTGCTGTTCAAGTTTCGTTTCCAGGGTTTCTCGCGCACTATCTTTGTGATTGACGCGCTGGTCATGATGATGTTGCTGGCGGGTAGCCGCGTCGCGTTTCGATTCTTCCGTCAGGTCCTTCCGGCTGCCAACACAGACAAAGGCCGGCGCGTTTTGATCTATGGCGCAGGTGACGCCGGCGAGTTGCTGCTGAGGGAACTGCTGAACAATCGCGAGCTAAAGTATGCCCCGGTTGGTTTCATGGACGACGATCCAAAGAAACACGGAAAGGTAATCCACGGCTTTCGCGTCTTCGGAGGCAACGGTTTGCTCGGGAAGATCTTTAGCGAACAGCAGATCGAACAGTTGATAATCTCGACGCCGCGCATTTCAGGAGAGCGCATCGCTGAGCTGGCGCGCGAATGTGAAGCGCGTAATATCGAATTGAAGCGAATGTCGATCAGGATTGAAAGCGTTGCCGACAGCCCCTTGCCCTCCATTGCGCGCTCAGCATCCAGCAGCGAGTCGTAGGCGCTCTCCGGAATCCAGACAGTGACAAACTCGAAATCTCCATCGGTTGTTACGATCCGCCTTAACGCCGGCACGCGCTGGTTGCTTTTGCTGCCGGCGCTGCTCGCGATCCTCGGCTCGTGGTTTGTCGTGCGCTGGTACGTGGGCGACACGGTGGCAGAGTACGCGCCTCCCGTCGAAGAGGGCGGGATCGAGATGGCGCGCCTGGCCGTAAGATGGGCGCCCGACGATCCGCTTACCCACTGGAGATTGGGAATGCTCGAAAAGAAAGTCTTCAGCGCTGAGAACATGGCCGCCGCCGTGCGTGAATATCAACTGGCGGTAGCACTCTCGCCCAACGACTATCGCTATTGGATGGATCTCGGACGCGCGCTGGAAAGCGCCGGGGACAAAGAAAACGGAGAGAAGGCGTTGCGACGCGCCGTTGACCTGGCTCCGGCTTACTCTCATCCGCGCTGGCATTTCGGTAATTTGCTCTTGCGCGAAGGAAAGCTCGCCGAAGCTTTTGAGCAACTGGGATACGCCGCCGAGGCCGACAATCAAATGCGTTCGCAGGTATTTGGGTTGGCCATGCAGGTTTTTGATGGTGACATAAACGAAATTGCCCGGGTCGCGGCCGTGTCAGCGGCCGCCCGCATTCAGTTTGCCATCTACCTGTCGACCATGGCGAGATTCGATGATGCTATGCGGATGTGGGCCACAATCAGTCCTGCGGATCGACAGGGCCAAAGAGAGCTCAGTCAAGAGTTGAAAACATCTCTTATCGCATCAAAACAATTTCGCGCCGCGCTCAATGTCATGCGCGAGACTGATCCAAACACCAGCCTGCCACAACTGGAACAGATTAGGAATGGCGGCTTTGAAAGCAGTCTGCCCGCACCAGGTGCAGACAGTTTTGACTGGGTCGTTAATTCGCGATCACCGGCGCAGATTGGCATCGATTCCCGCGCGCACAATGGCAGCGGAAGTTTACGGATTCTTTTCCGGGCGCCGAACACTTTGGAGAAGATCCAGCTATCGCAGACCGTGATTGTAGAACCGGGCGCGAAGTATCGATTTGAATACTATTTCCGTACCGAAGACCTGACCACCGCCAACACGCCCATTTTGATGATCCAGGACGCTGTCGACAATGCTACGCTGGCAGAAACTGTGCCGTTGCCATCGGGCACGAACGATTGGCAAAGAGTAACTTTCGAATTCAAAACCAACCCTAAACACGATGGGATGACCATCGGATTTCGTCGGGCTCCGTGTGGGGAGGAGCAGATTTGTCCCATCTTTGGAACTGTATGGTATGACGACTTCAGCCTTCAACGCATCGACGGTCCCGATCGACGAGAATCGGGAAGTGCGAAGCCTTAATCCGGCGATAAGCGAACCAGCAAAACGACGGCACACGCTCGCCGGCCGGCTGGCTTTTCTTACGATTTGCGTTGCGATCGTGGTGACTACCCTCGCCTACGGCACGGTGCACTACTGGGCGTTGGCGGTGTTTGCGATCAGCGCCAGCGCGATCGTCTGCCTCTGGTGCGTCGACGGACTAATACTGCGTTCAGTTCAATTCAATCTTAATCCGTTGCAGTGGCCTCTGCTGGGAATGATCGTGCTCGGCCTGATTCAACTGTTGCCGCTGCGGTCAGCGGACAATGCCGGGTTTCCATTATCTCCCGTGCGAACATTGTCGCTCGATCCCTATTCGACCAGACTGGTACTGGTACAGGTTACGGGCTTACTTATCTACTTTGTGGCGACGTTAAACTTCACCGACACGCCGCGTCGGCTGCGCACGATTGTGAGAACGATTACGATCTTCGGTTTCCTGCTGGCGATGCTAGGGCTCACCCAGTCATTTACCAGCGACGGCACCCGCGTCTACTGGTTTCGCCAGTTGGCACAGAGCACGGCTTTTGGACCTTTCATCAATCGACACCACTTTGCCGGCTATATGGAACTGGCGATTGCGCTGCCCCTGGGATTGTTGTTCTCAGGAGCCCTCGAAAGTCACAAGCGTCCGCTTTACGCGTTTGCTGCCATGATGATGGGTGTGGCCCTGATCATGACGAATTCGCGCGGCGGAATTATCAGCCTGGCCGGGGAAATTTTGTTTCTGGCTGTTATCGCCGGTCCCGGCTTGCGGCGCGGAGAACGTCGCCCCCGGGCCGAACGCATCCGTGCCGGGCTGATGCGCGCCGGCCTGGCTTTTGGACTAATCGTGGTCTTGATCGGAGGGACGATCGCGGTTGGCGGTTCGGATGTCTTTACCCGCCTACTGGGAAGTCCCAACGCGGCTGATCCTACGACGGGACGCTCACACTTTTGGAGTGTCACACTCGACATAGTCAAGGCTTATCCGGTGGTGGGATCCGGGCTGGGTTCGTTTAGCGTAGCCTATACACGGTACGACTCGCGGAACGGCTTCTACCGGCTTGAGCAAGCCCACAATGATTACCTGCAAACGCTGGCCGACGGCGGGATCGTCGGGGGCATGCTGGGTCTGGCTTTCCTGTTGATTCTGTTTCGCAAGGGGTTCGCGCGCCGGGAAACGGACGACAAGTTCAGACGAGGAGTGGGCACCGGAGCGTTGGCCGGATGTTTTGCTGTGCTCGTCCACAGCTTTTTCGACTTCACTTTGCATACCACCTCGAACGCTTTGCTGTTCCTGATCCTGGCTGGCCTGGCGACGCAGGACAGTCGAGTCGATCGGGCCGGGGGGCATCATCGTGGCCAGCGTCGCCGGCGGTCACGTTCGCATACTGCTGAACTTCAGTCTGTCCAGCCCGAGGCGCTCGAAGCAGGGAAAGCACCGTGAAATCCGCTGGTTTCTCAGGAAACCGGGGCCCGTTTGGTTGTATCTTTCCCTTCAGAGGATGTAGTCTGTTCAGGCTCTTTCCCGATCTATCAACTTAGACTATAGCTCTGGTTCATCTAAGGAGATCGTTTTCCAGTGTCTTCGGCAGCAGCCGCCAAGGTCTCACCCGGCCACGAACAATCAAGCATCCCGTCGACCCTGCCGGGTGTGTGCCTGGAGGCAATCGCGCGGCACAACAAACTCGATGCGGTCAGCGAGAAGCGCGACGGCGCTTGGGTGCGCATCTCAGGCGTGGAGTTCGTGCGCCGCGTGCGTCACATCGCGCTGGGCTTGGCAGATTTGGGCATTAGATCGAAAGATCGCGTCGCGCTGATCTCTGAGAATCGACCTGAATGGTCCATCGCTGACCTCGCCGTTCTGAGCGTCGGGGCGGTGACTGTTCCCATCTACACCACCCAGGCAATCGATCAGATCCAATTCATCCTGGAGGACTCAGGCACACGGGCCCTCTTGATTTCCGGCGGCCGCGTGCTCAAGCACGCGCGCAAGGGATTTGAAGGCATGAGCCAGCTCGATCACATCGTCGTGTTCGATCCGGAAACGGCGCAAAGCCTGGCGCAGGCCACCGCCCTCGAGAGTGTCGAAGCGCGTGGCGCAGCTATCGAGCGCGAAGACCCGGCGGCCTTTGACAAGTTGCTCGGAGCCGGTCGCGCAGACGATCTGGCCACGATAATTTACACGTCCGGTACGACCGGCGAGCCCAAGGGTGTGATGCTAACCCACGACAACTTCATTTCCGACGTGCGCTCGATCACACACGGGCTGCCCATCTCTCCCAATGATGTTTCGCTCTCGGTGTTGCCGCTCTCGCATATCTTCGAGCGCACCGTTTTCTATGTCTTTTGCTACGTTGGTGTCTCAGTCAATTACGCGGCGTCGTTCGATCAGGTCGGCGAGTATCTGCGCGAGGTGCGACCGACGATCATGACCGCGGTCCCGCGGCTGTTCGAAAAGGTCTATCACAAGATTATCAAAAAGGGCATGTCGGCGGGCGGGTTGAAAAGCAAGATATTCGCGCGCTCGCTGGTCATCGGCCAGCAGTACGCTGAATTGAAAGACAAGGGACGGCGCGTTCCGCTTTCGCTGCAACTGCGCCACGCGGTTGCGGACCGGCTGGTGTTTACCAAATGGCGCGAAGGCATCGGGGGACGCCTGCGCTACTTTGTTTCCGGCGGCGCGCCGCTTTCGCCAATTCTTTCATATTCGTTTCTGGGCGCGGGGATCAATATTTTGCAGGGCTATGGCATGACGGAAACCTGCGTCGTTTCGGCCAATCGTCCGGACGACAATCGGGTCGGCTCGATCGGCAAACCATTCACGGGAATCGAAGTCGCCATCGCTGAAGACGGCGAGATGCTGGTGCGCGGGCCCAACGTGATGCGCGGCTACTACGGGCGTCCCGAATCAACGCTGGCCGTGATGCGCAACGAGTGGTTTGCCACCGGCGACGTCGGCTATATGGACGAAGCCGGTCACCTGTTCCTGACTGATCGCAAGAAAGATCTGTTCAAGCTATCAAATGGCAAGTACATTGCCCCCCAATTGATCGAAAGCCTGCTCAAGCAAAGCGAGTTCGTCAATCAGGTAGTCGTAGTTGGCGCCAGCCGCAAGTACCCGGTAGCCCTTATTGTTCCCGATTGGGAAGCCCTGAAGAGTTCATTGCGGGCTGCCGGGGAGGCAGTCGCGGAAACTCATGCCGGTTTGAGCCAGCAAACCGCCGCGATCAAAATGGTCCAGCGCGATGTGACGACGATTACCGCCCACCTGGCCGACTATGAACGCGTCCGCCGCGTGGCTTTGTTACCCGAAGAGTTTTCAATCGACAGCGGCGAGCTCACGCCCACTCTAAAAGTAAAACGCAACGTGATCGATGATCGATATGGGAAGCTGATAGAGGATCTATACGGCTCGGCTTAATCAGTCATCGCACCAACAATAGACTCGTGTGGCGGTTGGGACAACAGGCGTTAAGAGTACCGCCTTCAGCCAGAGTTTTTGCTAAGGAGAAAACCCAAATAAGATTGGTGTCCAGACACCAGCGAAGCTAAGACACCGCCGGGAGACTTTCATTGACAATTATTGCGCTTCAGAGTAGAACACTCGCCAAAGTGCGCGTGATCGAAAAGGTGACGAACCTCAAGCTAACTAAGTCGTCATAACCCGCTTGCAGCGATCGCGCCTTTCCTTAATGCCTTATTGTTGCGAGGTAGCCGGGTTTGGATCCACAACAGATCTCTCACTACCGAATTATCGAGAAGCTCGGTGCGGGCGGCATGGGTGAGGTCTTTCTTGCCGAGGACCTCAGGCTCGAGCGTAAGGTAGCTATCAAGGTACTGCACGCCAAATGGATCGGGGATGTCCATGCTAAAAAGAGGCTGTTACGAGAGGCAAAAGCCGCGGCCACACTCGATCACCCGAACATTTGCACCGTTCATGAAGTGAATGAAGAAGGGGACGAACCCTTCATCATAATGCAGTACATCGAGGGCGAAACGCTGTGGGACAAGGTCAAAAACAATCCGCTTGCTCCCGCGGAAGTCGTCCATATTGGCATCCAGGCGGCGGAAGCACTGGCCCACGCACATTCTCACGGTGTCATCCATCGCGATATCAAACCGCAGAACGTGATCATTACTCCACGCGGTCAGGTCAAGATCCTCGACTTTGGTTTAGCCAAGCAGGTTCAGACCGAGCGAACGGCAGTAGATTCCGAGGCGAAGACCGAAACCCGACTCACTGAGTTTGGACAGATCGTGGGCACGGTTGCCTATATGTCCCCGGAACAGCTAAAGGGACAGGACATCGATGCTCGCAGCGACGTGTTCTCGCTGGGAGTAACCCTCTATGAATCCGCGACCGGCAAACCAGCCTTCACCGGCAACAGTAAGATTGAGATTTCTTCCCAAGTGCTTCACGTCGATCCGCCTCAGCCTTCCCAGATCGTTCCGGGCATGCCGCCGGGGCTGGAAGAAATAATCCTCAAAGCGATGGCCAAAGACGTCGAGGCGCGTTATCAATCAGCCGAGGCGATGCTCGAAGATCTGCGTAAGCTGCAAACATCGCTTTCAATCGGCAGCGGACTGCTGACTGTTCCGCCTCGCTCATCGCAGGTGACCGCCGCCGTAACCCGAGCCTGGAAACGAAAGCCGATCAAGGTGGGTATTTTCGTCCTGCCGATTTTGATCGCCGCGATCCTTTTAGGTCTGCGTATCTGGCATCCGCCTTTGCACCAGCCCTCACCGGAAGCCAAGACCTGGTACGATCAGGGCTTAGACGCTATGCGTGCAGCCACCTACTATCAGGCGAGCAAGATGCTGGAGCGCTCGATCGCATTTGACGATAACTATGCGCTGTCGCACGCTCGGCTGGCCGAGACATATCTCGAAATAGGCAACACGGAAAAGGCGCAGGATGAACTGCTGCGCGCCATGTCGCTGGCGACTGATCGGTCTCGCTTAGCCAGCGCTGATGCCTTATACCTGGACGGCGTCGGAGCCACAGTAAGGAGGGAATTTGCCGGCGCGATTGGCTACTACCAAAAGATCCTCGATCAGTCGCCGGATCAAGACAAGGCCAACGCGTACGTAGATCTCGGCCGCGCTTACGAGAAGAACGAAGATCTGGCTAAAGCGACAGAGTCTTACCTGGAGGCGACTAAACGCAACCCGCAATCCCCGGCAGGATTCCTGCGCCTGGCAATCCTCTACGGTCGACGGGGGGATTCGAAGAATGCCGAGGCGGCGTTCAACGAAGCCGAGAATCTCTATCGGGTTAAGTCCAATAACGAAGGACGGGCTGAAGTGTTCTATCAGCGGGGAGCGCTATTCGCCAGGACAGGAAAACCAGCGGAGGCAAAAGCCCAGTTGGAAAATGTGCTCGATATATTGAAAGACGGTGACAACAATTACCAGCGAGTAAGGACCCAGTTGCAATTGAGCCTGGTCGCGCGCGACGAAGGAAACCTCGACCGCGCCAAAGAGTTGGCAGCCGATGCGATACTCGTGGCGCAGACAAACAATATAAAAAACATCGCGACGCAGGGCTTGATAGATCTTGGTTTGGCGCTCTTGTTTCGGGGAGACTTTGACGAAGCCGGTAAGTACTTCCGACAAGCGCTCGATCTGGCTCGGCAGGATAAATCGCAGAGTGGTGAGGTGGGGGCGATTTTTGCTCTGGGCAGGCTGAACCAGACATTGAGTAACAACGACGAAGCTATTTCTCAACTTCAGCAAGCGCTGAAGTTCTACAAACCCGGAGGCTATCGCAGAGAGACTTCGATTGCCTTGAGCGTGATGGGACGCGCCTATCAGGAGAAAGGCGAGCCCGAAACTGCGCTCAAGATCTTCGAGGAGCAACTCCAACTGTCAATAGACTCGGGCGATCAAGGGGGCGTGGCGGATTCACACACGAATCTGGCCAAAGTGCGACGCAATCAGGAGTTGTATCCTGAGGCGCTTTCCCATATTGACGAGAGGCTCAAAATTGATCAGGCGCGAGGTGCGAATTTGGCTTATGATCAAATGAATCGCGGCATCCTTCTCTGGCAATTGGGGCGCTACCCCGAGGCACGCGCGGCTCTCGATGCAGCTTTTGAAATGGCAAACCGGCCTGAGGCGAACTACAAGGTAGTGCTGGCATACGTGCATCTGACAAATGCTCAGATGGCCTTGAGTGAGCGTAAGTACCCAGAAGCCAAAACGAAGAGCCAGCTTACCCTGGAGGTGTCTGCTTCGCAGTTCCCGGATGTGGCGCTTCAGGCAAAGTACTGTTTGGGTCGTGCGGACGCTTTTTCGGGCGCACCTCAAGCGGGCAGAAAGTCGTGCGAAGAAGCGGTTGCCATGGCCAAGAAAATCAATTCTCCACAACTGATCTCGAGCGCGCTGCTGGCGCTGGCTGAGGTGCTGCTGATCGGCAACGATTGGAAAGGCGCTTTGGAAAATGCCCTGGAGGCGCAAAAAATGCTTGGGCAATCTGGGCAGCAGGATTCAGAATGGCGTGCACTGCTCATTGCCGCCCTAACGAGCGATCTAATGGCAGACAAATCCGCGGCGCAGGACTACGCAACTCAGGCTGATAGCTTGTGCGCGGGTCTCGAGAAGAAATGGGGCAAGGAAGCCTACGAAGGTTACTTACGCAGACCTGATATTCAGAAGTATCGCAATCAAAACGAACAAATCTTGAAGCGCAGCAAATGAAGTGAATTCATAGTGGCGGGTCATTCTTATCGTTGAACGAGGGTTTGCTGGTTTGTGTGTATTAGCGAGCGGACGGATGTGGTAATGTACCAGCCTCTCAGATTTCGACAGTGAGCGAAATTAACGAGTCCCATCCTGAAATTGCGACTCATTTTTTGCGTCAAACCGATGACGTGAACCAGGCTAAGCCGTTTACTGGCTCAACAAGTTCAACATTGAGAATTACCCACCGCTGAATTCACAAAAGGAGAAAGCAGCTATGGCAAAGAAGAAGATGACCCCGAAGAAGACGATGAAGAAGAAGGCGACGAAGAAGAAGGCGAAGGGTCCAAAACGCCCGGGCAAGGGCGGTGGGCCGGACCAACCGCCAGGGTAAGGCGCGGTACAGGCGACCCCCTCCGGGCGAAGGCAATGCAGGTGGCGGTAAGAAGAAGCCCAGGAAGGCCGCCAAGAAAGCAAGCCGAAGAAATAGACCAAGCGACGTTAAGAGCGCCGACAACGCTATTAACTGCGCTCTGTCCGGCGAAGGTGAGCGTCTACAGCGGGTCGCTCTCGACCGTAATAGCGACGCGAGGGCCGTTATCGGTACTGAGCGAATCGTCGATACTAAGCGCTCTCGGGTTTCGCATTTCCGCACCACTTGTTGCGCGCAAGACACGCGTATGATGCACTAACCGATCATCCATGCGCATATAGGATTTGTGTGCTCATCGGGACTTAGCCAGAGCCGTGCGAACGTGACGGCGCGTTTTTCTAAACGCGGTAAAGTCACCTTGCTTGGTCCCTGGTAGGAGGAGTTTATGGCTGAGAAAGAAATCGGCGCCAGGGCCAGTCTAAAAAGAATCGCACAAGCGACTGACGCAATGCCGCTGGCGAGGTTCCTTAAAACGATCGAAAGGAGAAGCAGGTTATCGAGGAAAGATCGCCTGCGAATACTGGATCAAGCGCTATTGTTGCTCGAAATGAACTACGTACATCTCCCGCTCAAGCGCGCGATGCATGCGATTGATCCGATCCGTCGACTCAAACTGCTCAAGTCCCGCCTTGAAAACGTGGAAGGCGAGATGGAAAGTGAAGCGCAATTCCACAAAAGATTGCTGGAGATTTTCGCCTCACTCCGCGATATTCACACCCACTATCAATTGCCGGAGCCTTACCGAGGTCGAATAGCTTTCCTTCCCTTCCTCGTCGAACAGTGTTTCGTACCTAAGCAAACTCGGAAGCAAGCAGCCCGCGGTCTTCGCAAAAAAGCGAGAAAAGTAAATTGCAAGGATGAACGAGATGAAAAGTTCATTGTTTCTCGCATCGTGGATGAATTCATGGAATCCACTGCCAAGGCTGGGGATCTCGCTTCTTTTAAAGAAGGCGTCGAGGTCGTCTTCTGGAATGGCGTGCCCATCAAGAGAGCAATCGAACTGAATGGGGAGAAACAGGCCGGCAGCAATCCCGAAGCGAGATTTGCACGAGGACTCGATACCCTTACGATTAGACCGCTGGACATGTCATTGCCTCCGGATGAAGAGTGGGTCGACGTTACTTACCTACCTGAAGCGGGAGTTAGAGACAGAAAGAAAAAGAAAGAGAAACTTACACTGAGGCAAGGTTGGTTGGTAAACACAAAGCCACTCCCGACGAAGCTTACCAGAAAGACGGCCGCTATCGACACCAAGAAGCTTAAAACCGATCAGCTAAAGACATGGATATATCAGCCGGAGAGAAAGTTAGATCCCAGCGATGTGCGGGTGCATAAGGAGTTTGAGGGAAAATTTGTGGGCCAAGCCAAAACATTAGACGGGAGAAAGATCGGATACATTCGGTTGTTTAGCTTTTATGTGGGGGAGCATCCCAGCAAATTTGTTAAAGAGCTCAGACGGGTAATCAAGCATGAGAGATTCCCCCAGGAGGGTCTTATCATAGATGTACGAGGCAATCCCGGCGGTGAAATTGAAGCAGGAGAGCGACTCCTTCAGTTGTTTACTCCTCGGCGCATAAAGCCTGAGTTGTTCGAGTTCATCAACACGCCATTAAATCTCGAGATTTGCAAGCGGGCGCCCAAGGTTTTTGAGGTTTCCAAGTGGGCTGAATCAATCGAGGAAGCTGTGCGTACCGGCGCCATATATTCCTCGGGGTTTCCGATGACTGACGAAGAATCCTGTAACGATATCGGCCAGGTCTATCACGGTCCGGTTATCCTGATCACCGATGCCTTGTCTTACAGCACCACTGACATGTTTGCCGCCGGTTTCCAGGACAATAGAGTCGGCCTGGTTCTCGGCACCAGCGACAATACCGGCGCCGGCGGCGCCAACAACTGGAACTACAACGACCTGAGGGAAGCGGTTAAGAAAAATCCCAATTCACCATTCAAGCGGCTGCCCAAGGGCGCTGACCTGGCAGTCTCCATTTTGCGGAGCATTCGCGTTGGCCCGCGTGCGGGAAAACTGCTTGAAGAATTGGGAGTCGAGCCTGACGAGCGCCACTGCATGACGAAACGCGATCTGATGAAGGGAAATGTCGATCTGATTAGGCATGCGGTGAACCTCCTGAGGAAGAAGCCAATCTACTCGCTTTCGGTAGAACTCTTCAGGCGGAAAGCTACTCGAGGTGTTGAAATAACCTGCGGATCGAAGACCCCAACCGCGGGAACAGGGGAGAACATCTCATATCTGAACATCGACGTGAATGGTCGGTTTTACCAGACTATTGATGCCAGAAATGGATCGATAAGATCCAAGAAGATCATACTGAAAGGTCTTAACGGGAAGATTAAGGCGATCGTGCAGGCGTTTGATGGAAAGAACAATCTTGTGGCAGCCTACCGACTAACACTATGAATCCCCCGCCCGACGCGCTGCCTATGTTGGCGATCATTCAGCGGCAAGATCGGCATCGCCAATGCGGACTTAGAGAGTTGTACGGCTCGTGACAAATCCTCGGGATGTGAAATCGACCAACTCAATCTCAACTCTGCTCTTCGATTGGGACGGGACGCTGGCAGATTCCGCGCATCTCGGCTTAGCGGCTTTTCAAAAGACGTTCGCGGAACTGGGAGTCGCGTTCGCGCCGGACACTTATGCGGCGACTTATTCACCCAACTATCTGCGGTTTCAGTCATTGTGAAGGCAAAACCAAGAAGCAGAAGGGAAGTAACTGCCGATGCAACGAAACAGAACCAAAACCTACACTATTCCTTGATAGATTGAGCGCGGTTGGCTAGACTCGCTGCGTCGCAAGCAGACTACCATGAAAGTCCAGACGCCTAGAAATGTAGTCTTCATCTCTTGGTCTGGGCCGAGAAGTAAGAAATTTGCGTTCCACGTCCAGCAGTGGCTTAAGGCCGTCGTTCAACGGTCCGATCCTTGGATGTCTGACAGTGATATCCAGCCAGGTCAGCGATGGAATGAGGAGGTGTCATCCCATCTTGAGGGCGCCAAGTTTGGAATCATTTGTCTAACCCCAGAGAACCTGAATTCGCCTTGGTTGCTGTTTGAATCGGGAGCCTTAGCTAAGGCCGTTGATTCGGCTCGTGTCGTGCCCCTATTGTTCGACGTGACGAGGAGTGATCTCACTTTTCCTTTGGCGCAGTTTCAGGCCGTTGAGGCGACGCGAGCGGGATTCCTAGCGTTGGCTTCTTCGGTGAATCGGGTACTTCGGGGTAAGGTACTCGAGACTGCGATCTTGAGTAACGCCTTTGAGGCACATTGGTCGGGATTTAAATCCGATCTTGAAAGTGTACCGCCTCCGCAAATCGAAACAGGCCGAACATATCGCGCCGATCGCGATCTTCTTGAGGAGCTTCTGGAGGCCGTTCGCGGATTCTCGCGAGGTACTGTTCCCATTCCACGAACTGATGCTCCCTCGGAACTCGGCCGCGACTGGCAAGATTACTTCATTCTCGGTGTCAATCTTTCTGACAGACTGGGAGAAGAAAATCAAGATATCGCAGCTCTTAAAGCTTTTAGTGATGCAATTGCAGTTGCGCCAAATGATCTCGCTGATACCTTGCGCTCACGTTTGTATTCTCACCGCGGGGGCCTCCTCAAGCGGCTTCGGCGGCTTGAGGAAGCCGAGCACGACCTACAACTTGCTCAGAAGTGGGCAAGCAAGAATCGTGAAATTGATGACGCGATGTATCACATGGCTGGCGTCAAAGCTTTGAGGGGGGATGAAAACGATGCTCTTGCGATTCTCCAGACGCTGTTTAGACGAGATGCTAGATGGCTTGATCTTGTGAAGGCCAGAACGGAGTATTTTGGCAAACTCCAAAATGATCCTCGCTTTAACGAACTGGTTCGAACTGTCGTATCTTCGAGTTCTAAGAAACAAGTAGATTTCGGTTTGGCGCTTATTAGTCGAGGAGAGTTCGATGAAGCTGGAGAGTACTTCAGACGGGCCCTCGATCTGGCTCGGCAGGATAAATCGCGGAGCGGTGAGGTGAGGGCTATTCTGTCTCTGGGCAGATTGAATCAACAATTGGGTAACAACGATGAAGCTATATCTCAGCTTCAGGAAGCACTGGAGTTCTACAAACCCGGAGGCTACCGCCAGGAGACTTCGATCGCGTTAACTGTGCTGGGACGCGCCTACCAGGAGAAAGGCAAGATTGACACAGCCCTCAAGTTATTTGAGGAGCAATTCCAACTTGCCAAGGACTCGGGCGATCAGGTGAGTCTGGCGGATTCGCACATGAACCTGGCTCTGCTGCGAGGCTTCGGTCAGGAAATGTATCCCGAGGCGCTTTCTCATCTGGACGAGAAGGTCAAAATTGACGAGGGTTTAGGCGCGAAAGTTGGGCTGGGCTTTGATTATATGAATCGCGGCAACTTTCTCTGGCAATTGGGAAAATACTCGGAGGCGCGGGCGGCGCTCGACAAGGCTTTTGAGATCGCCGACGAGCCTGGGGCGAACTACAAGGCAGCGCTGGCCTGGGTACACCTGGCCCGTGCACAGATGGCTTTGAGCGAGCGTAACTACTCCGAAGCTAAAAAGAATGCTCAACTCGCCCTGGACGTGTCTGCTTCGCAGTTTCCGGACGTGACGCCTCAAGCAAAGTACTGTATAGGTCGTGCGGAAGCCTTTTCGGGCGCACCTCAAGTGGGCAGAAAGTTGTGCGAAGAGGCCGTGGCCATGGCGAAAAAAGTGAACGACCCACGACTGATTTCATCGGCCCTGTTGGCTCTCTCTGAGGTTCTACTGACCGCAAACGATTTGAAGGGGACTTTGGAAAGCGCCCTTGAGGCGCAGAAAATGCTTGCGCGATCCGGGCAGCATGATTCAGAATGGCGCGCCTTGCTCATCGCTGCCCGAGCGAGCGGTCTGATGGGAAACAGATCCGCGGAGCGGGACCATGCGTCACAGGCTGATAGCTTGTGCGTTGGTCTCGAGCAGAAGTGGGGCAAGGAAGCCTACGAAAGCTATCTGCGCAGACCGGACATTCAAACCTATCGGAATCAAGTCGCTCAGATTCTAAAGGTCGGCAAGTGAAGTGAGCCAATCCACAAGGAGAAAACACCGATGATGCCCTACACCCTAAACCAATTTCCATCGACCCTGCTCTTTGGCACCGCCGGTGGCCCGGGCGGCGGTAGTGCAGGTGGTAAGAAGAAGACCAAGAAGAAAAAGAAAGCTGCCGCTAAGCCGAAGAAATAGATCTATCGGTAGGCCGCTAGCGACCCCAATAGCGACGCAGATCGAAAATCCCGCCGAAAACAGCGGGGAACATTTCATACGTGGTTCTCTCGGTAAATGATCGGTTTCATAAGACTATTAAAGCCGGGAACGGATCGATCGAATCAGAGAGGATCATGCTGAGGGATTTCAGCGGGGAAATTAAGTTGCGGCTGGAAGCCTTCGATAAAGCTAACAAGCTTGTTGCAGCTTACCGACGAATCATCTGAGTTCCCGCCTGGGGGTATGGTTTCCGCGGGCGCGCCAAAATCCGGCGAACTCGGGATAGCGTTCATCACACCACAACCGCAAGGAAGAGAATTGCGATCGGGTGATACTGGCCCTAACGATTCCGCTCGATGATCTCAAACGGAATCTTCGTATCGGCAAAGACTTGCCAGAGCGTGGCGCGGCCATCTTTTACTTCAGCCTTCCACGCTGCCGGCTCTATTGGATAGCAAGCGTTCGCTTTACAAGCGTACCTGCCAGTACCGTTCGTCACGCGCGGCGTGCAGAATCGCAAAGACGACCAGGGCGTCTGATCTCACGATGTAGAAAATGCGATAAGGAAACCGTCTGGCAAGTACGCGGCGGACATGAGGCTGTTTGCGGAGAAGCAAATATGCGAGCAGGTGTTCCACCGCGCGTTCGACTGCGGCATGAAGTTCGGCGGTGACTTCCAGCCCAAACCTGGTTTGCGGCCTTCATACCAAAGTGCAGCCTCCAGAGCGTCAGCTTCGGCCTCGGGCCGGACAATTAGTCGGAGGCTCATTGGGCGAGCCGGGCGCGAATGCGAGCTTCGACTTCCGCCAAGGAACTGCCGGCATCAGGATCCCCTTCGTAGGCCGCGAGGCGAGTATCGAGCAGCGCTTTTTCAGCATCAGTCAACTCGTCGGCGTCGAGCCATAAATTGCCGTCGAGTTCAACCGGCCTCAGGCGTATCTCTTTTCGCTCCTCGGGTTTGAGTTTTGGCAGCTCTTCGAGAGTCTCAACCTTGCTCATGGGAGCATGATACTCAGCAACGCGACGTCGAGCAACGCAACGGATTTTGCATCACCGATCGCTGGCGTGGCTGTCAGGCTGGTTCATTTGCTGCGCGCGCAGGAACTCCGCCAGCATTCGCTCATAACAGGCCTGACACATCGCCAGCGCCAGTTCTTTGCCGTCCAACTGGATTATTTCTCCACACCAACTGCATTTGACCGTCAGTCCGTTTCGTTGCGCGAGTTCCTCTTCGTCAGACAGAGCGTCTTCGATTTGTAGTAGCGTCATCTGTGCACGTCCTTTCAACTACCCTCAGCCTTGTAGAATACGAAGCACGGGCCGAGTCTCTACTTTTTGCGGCGTACCGAAGCGTGCGGTCGATTATAGATTCGCGGTGTTAATTCCGGCTGAAGTAAAAAAGAAATCGACGTTAACTACGCGGACTTGTTTTGACTAAAGGAAGGAAGTTTCGGTCGCGATTGATTGGGACGGGCGCTAATGCTATTAGAGTCGGTCCCATTCGGACCTTTCGGCAGCGCGGCCTGTGGGGTGACGCCAGCGTCCAGCATAGCTCTGAGGCGATTGAGAAACCCTTCGGTCTCCCACTTGTGCCAGAGCGCCAGCGCGTCGCGGTAGTGCTTCGTGCGGTCGCTGACGAAGTGATCGAGAAGCCAAACGACAGCTTCGTTGTTTCGCCAGGGATCGAGACCGGCGCCGGCCGCTAACGCATCTTTCTTAAGGCGAGCCCCGAGGTTGACGATCCACACGTCACAGTCGTGCAGCTCACCCAGCGAAGTTTGAAAGCGCGCGATCTCTGCCGCGGCCTTCTCAAACTCCTCACCCCAGCAAGGTGCAAAAAGTTCAACCGCATACCGCAGTCTCTTTGCCAGGATACGCAGTTTGTGGAGTTGTTTCGTTTGCAGCGGGCGATAGACAGAGTCGCCTGCTTCACTAAGCTGCTTCAAGCGATCGCCGACTACCTCTGCTCCCACCTGGCCAAATGTCAGGACTCGACCAGCACCTTTTTCTCTGGCCGGCCCGGATGGAATTTTCGTCGCCGTTCTGATCTCGGTCCAAAAGTCGTCGCGAAGTTCAGCAATCGCAGACGGGCGGATTGTATGTGCAAGGATAGAACGCGCCTGCCGGCGTTGCCGATCGTGTTCTTCGGCGATCGCTTCGATTCCCGGGCCGACTTTTTCGCCGGCTTTCGACCGGAGTTCAGCGAGCGCCAAGAGGATTACATCCTCATCGCGCACCGCGCCGAGGCTTTTCGCGATCGCTTTCAACCGGCTAATCGGGATGCTGCCTTTGCGAAGATAAGGCTTGAAGTCGCCGAGCGCACTACGCAAGCGGCGTGAGGCTACGCGCATAGCGTGGACGCCTTCAGGATCGTTCCAGTCGAGCGCACGATCGCGCAGCGCACACATCTTTTTCATTCGCGCCAGCAGCACCTGCTGAATAACTTTGGCTGCAGCATCCTGGCAATTCAGTTTCGCGATTTGCTTTGCTTTTGCCACGATTTGAGGCTCGCGAGACTCTGGAGAGTCCTCATACAGTTTGGGAAAGTGGCACGGGCGTCTCGCCCGTGAAATCACGCGCAAGATGCGCGTGCCACAGAAATTCAAGCGCGTTTCAAGGCGGCGCGCCGGCTGAGGGTCAGCCTGGCGCCGAAGACTTCTTCGAACAGGTCACGCTTCTGTTCCGCCGCGAAGATTTCGCGGTCACAGTTTGCTGAACTCTTAAGCTGAATGTGTATGACCTGTCCATCTTTCTGACAGCGGACGCCGGTGACGCGGTTTTCATGGGCCCGATCCAGGGCATCAGCAAGACGCAGGATAGCTCCCAGCATGCGCACCGTTTCCCGATCAGTCTCGTTCAATGCCGCATAGTCCTCATGACGATCTTTGGGCAACGGACCGCGATGATACCGGGCCACGTTTGCAATCACGGCGCGCTCGGCTTCTGAAAATCCGGTCAACTCGGAATTCCTGATCAGATAAAGTGCGTGTTTGTGATGGTTCTCGTGGGCGATGTGATAACCGACGTCGTGCAAGAGCGACGCCGCCGAGAGCAAGGTGCGATGGTGACGCGTCAGATGAGCGGCAGAGTCGAGCGTCAACAACTGATCAAACATACTTTCAGCCAGCCGCGCGACTTGCTGCGCATGGCCTTCTTCATAACCGTAGCGGTGACCGACAGCATGCACGCCGCGCAAGCGATGATCGATAATGTCAGCGACTGGTGGCTGTGCTTCGGCTTCGATTTCGCGCAGGCGATCGATGAGCACTCCTTCACGCAAAGCCCAACCGCAAGTGCGCAGAACGTTGATTCCGAGAGCACGCATCGCAGCCGCCAGAATCTGTCCGCCGGCCACGATGATCTCGGAACGCTGCGGACTAATGCCCGGAACAGCGCGCCGCTCGGTGATGGAGAGCTGGGCCATGCGCGAGTTGAAACGGGCCAGCTTGCTGAAGACGATCTCGTCACCCGCCGGCTGGGCGCCTTGCGCTTTCCGCTCTTCATCGCTCAAGGCCCGCAGGCGCAGCGCTTCACCGATCGAAATAATCGTGCCTGATGTTCCCGTCGCCTGTTGCCAGCGTGCTCCGCGCAATTCGCGGCTCGGGCGCTCCATCGCGGCCCGAACCTCTTCCCGCAAAACGCGCAGCTCCTTTGGTTTGATTGGGTCCGTGGTGACGAGCCGATCGGTGAGTCCGACGGCGCCGAGTTTCACCGAGAAAAGGGCCAACGGCGCACCATCGCGCATCAGCGAAATTTCCGCCGAGCCTCCGCCAATGTCGATATTGATGAACGAAGCGCCACGCGTGGCGCAACCTTGTGAGGCGGCGACTCCGATCAGGCGCGCTTCCTCAATCGCCGAAAGAATCGAGACGCGCACGCCTGTTCGCCGGTCTATCTCTTTAATGAAATTCCGTGAGTTGCGGGCCTCGCGCACGGCCGCTGTCGCTACTGCAAAGATGCGTTCGGCGCCACGCGCCTCGGCGATTGAACGAAACCGCTTAATGCAAGTAGCGGCACGTTCAATTGCCGCGATCGAAAGGTTACCTTTGCGCAGACTGTAATGCCCGAGGCGTACGGTCTCTTTTTCCCGGGCCAGCACGGCTAAGGAATCGCTTGCTGCCGCGTCAACCACGACCAGCTTGATCGAGTTTGAGCCAACATCGATCGCCGCGACTTTCATGCCGTCTTGGCCTTTTCCGACGACTCACTTTTGGAGCCCTCCCTTACGGTCGGGCTACTGCCGGATTTCGCCTTTTCTGTCGTTTCTGGTTTAGCGCTTTGCTTGATGGTCTGGCTGTCGTCGCCCTTCGGTCTTTCCGGGGGTTCGACTTTCGCGTTCTCTTTGCCGCCCGAAATACCCGTGGCCGGCTCTTCTTCGATTACGCGCGCAACTGAACGGCGAAGTTCAGCCGCGACTCTCCTGACCGGACGAGAAGCATCGATCACGTGAAAGCCATATTCGCCGCTCATGCGGTCGAACTCGCGCAGCAATTGCTTTTGATAAGCGACGAAGCTGTCGTAATAGTCATTTCCCAGCCCGAGATCCATGCCCGATTCCCAGTAATCAAAGCCGCGCCCGGAGGCCAGCACGCGTCCGGCCAGCTCTTCCGTCGATCGCACCCGCAGATAGAGAACCGCATCGGGGACCAACGCCATGCCGTAGATCGCCCGGATCCATTCCGGATCGGCGCCGCGGACCACGGCCCGGGCGATGGCGGAATAGATGTAACGATCCGTGAGTACGACAAAACCTGCGCGCAACGCCGGCAGCATCTGGTTTTCCAGCCGGTCGGCGAAATCTGTCGCGTAGTAGAGCTGCATGGTCAGACGCCCCAGCGTGTGACCTTCACGCGCGTCCTTGATTCCGCGGCCGGCAAGCACCGAACGGGTCATTCCCGTATCAAGCACTGCGTGTCCGATGGATTCCAGCCACGTGCGCAAGAGTGCGACGTGGGTCGAACGACCCACGCCATCGGTTCCTTCGATCACGATCAGTTTGCCGCTGTAAGGCGCCAGCTCGAGACCGGGTAGCGCGGTGCCGTAAAACTTCATCTCCTTCATTTCGGCAGCACCACCTTCTCTTTGAGTTTCTCTTTTAGATAACGGCCGACGATCTCGCGCATCTGGCGCTGCTGGGTGCGAATCGCCTGAGTACCGTCGATCACCGTCAGGCCAAACTCGCTGACCATGTGGTCATATTCGTCCAGGATCTTTCCCTGAAACATTTTAAAGCTCTGTTCTTCGTCATCGGCCCAGTCCATGTCCATGCCGGCCTCGTAATATTTCAGACGAGGTCTGGCCGAAGCAATGCGATCGATCGCCACGTCGAGCGGCGCGCGAAAGAAGAAGGCAACCGTGGGCTTGACAGCGAATTTGTAAACTTCGCGCACCCAGGCACGATCACAGCCTCGGGCCACGTCGCGCGCGAACGCGGTGTAGATATAGCGGTCGGCGAGCACGATTGCGCCGGCCTTCAGCGGCGGAACAATGTTGCGTTCGGTGCGATCGGCAAAGTCGGTTGCGTGCAACAGAGAGAAAGTTGTCGGAGTAAACAGCCGCCGCCTTTTCGCGCGCCTGGTTGTATCCTTCACCAGCGGCGAAGAGTTCCACTCGGAAAAGAAAACCGGATAGCCTTCGGCCTTGAGCCACTGGTACAGCAGCGCCAGTTGAGTTGATTTGCCGCTGCCGTCGGTGCCCTCAACGACAAACAGCCTGCCGGGATAACGGTGATGACCGTAAGAGATCATTGGGTGATTGTGCCACGTGTTATGTTACAGCCAAGTGAAATCTCAGGCCAGCGCCGGCGCCGGTACGGCCCTGGTCATTGGATCAAAGGAAGGCAATGAATTAAAGTGGGCGCTTGGAACGAGGCCCTCGGGCGAACCCTGAGGTAGGCATTGAGGTAGGAATGAAGACTCTGCTGCTGCTGCGTCACGCCAAATCGAGCTGGAAGGACAATGGTGTAAGGGATTTCGACCGTTCCCTGAATCAACGCGGGCTGAAGGCGGCCCCTTCAATTGGAAATCTGATCAGGAAGCGAAAGCTTCAGCCCGATCTTGTGCTTAGCTCTCCAGCCGAAAGGGCGCGCCAAACGACCCAACTCGTGTTCGAGGCTGCGGGCCTCAAGACTGAGGTACGGTTCGATGAGCGAATCTATGAGGCAACTGGGGTGCGCCTGTTCGAGGTTGTTGGGCAGATCGAAGAGGACGCAAACGTCGTGATGCTTGTCGGACACAACCCGGGACTGGAAGAGTTGCTGGAGGCTTTGACCGGCGAAGCGTATGACTTGCCTACGGCGGCGTTGGCCTGCATCGAACTCAATATAGAGAAATGGAACAAGGTGCGGGCGGGTGGCGGACAACTGGAATGGTTAGTGAAACCAAAGGAACTCAAGCCGAGTTAATTCAAGTTAATTCGGGCGAAAGAGATTAACCAATAGTTGACGCGAGCGTAACGGGGATTTAGCACGAGCAGATTATTGTATCGAGCCAGAAGGAAGACTATCCGAACCAGGGGCTGGGGGTTGTGCCGGACCATACGCCGGCATAACCCCTTTTTTACTTCATTGGGAGTTACGCTCGATGATCTCAAAAGGAATCTTTGTATCCGCAAAGACCTGCCAGAGCGTGACGCGGCCGTCTTTCACTTCCGTCTTCCACGCTGCCGGCAGACGCCAGCTTTCAGTTGGTTTGCCTTCGAACGAGCCACCGGCGAAACCAAACAGCGCTAGTTTGTCCCCGTCTTCAAACACGTCGGTTACTTCGATATAGTAATCGGGAAACCAGGCAAAGTATCCGCTCCAGCCCGGAATCATTTTGTCTCTGCCACTGACCTGGTTGCCGTGGGCATCGATGAAGGTGTGGTCGTCGCTCATCAACTCGCCGAGTCCTTCAGCGTCATGGGCGTTGATCAGGTCGATGAATGCGAGAATCGTTTCTTTCATGAGAGATGTCCCTTTGTTAGTTGATCTCCATTACAGTTTTCCCTCTAGTGTCCTGTCACTGAGGTTCTAACTACAAATCTTGTCCTGGCCGCAGAGCGGCCAAATGTTTATGGATCATCTTGCCGGAGGAAAGGTCTTTAGCTCCGAAGGAGCGCAATGTGCCCCAATGAACCGACGTTTTCGCTCCTCCGTAGCTTTCAAGTTCTGTGTGAGCCTGGTTCTATAAACATTTGGTCCCTCCGGGACTGAAGGCCGGGTATCGAATAGACAGCCTCTTTTGTTGCGAGAACCTTTGTGATTACGACCCAAGCTTAGCTTCCAGCCGGGCTTTTACCTCCGGCCACTCTGCTTCGATGATGCTAAAGATGACTGAATCACGGTAACGGCCGCCGGGCATGATCATGTGATTGCGGAGGATGCCTTCCTGCTTTGCTCCCAGCCGCAGGATGGCCGTCCGCGACTGCTGATTTAGCACATCCGTAAGGAACCCGACGGCAATGCATCGCCAGTCCTCAAAGGCGTGCGTCAGGAGCAAGAGCTTGGCTTCGGTATTCACTCTCGTGCGTTGAGCACTCGCCGCCAACCAGGTGTATCCGATCTCGACGTGCCGGTGGTCGCGCTCGATGCTGTAAAACCGGGTCGTGCCAACGATCTGGCCCGATGAGATGATGACGAACGGAAGCTCACGCCCCTGGGCCTGCGCCTCAAGCGCTGAGGCAATGTAGGCGGCCATGGTCGCGCGAGTGGGCACGATGGTGACGGTGGAGTTCCAAAGCTCGCCGTCGCCGGCCGCCGCGATCAGCGCTTCTTCGTGCGCCGGTGACAGGGGCTCCAGCCGTACGTGCTGACCTTCGAGAATAATTGGAGAGATTTCCATTGTTCTTCCTGGATGCCAGACGTTCGAGCCAATCAGTTACCATGCGGCGCTGGTGAAATCATCTTGCCTCAATCGTCAGCGTACTGAAATCACTTTCCCAATCGGTCTCTGGTTTGTTGGACGAGCGCAATTAACAAGATCAGAGTTGAGACTATGAGACTTCTCGGTCGTTTCATAATTATCATTCTCTCATTGCAGCATCTGTCAGGGAAGAAGAGTCTGTTGTCTTAGCTCATGTGAGCCGGTCACAGAAGAGCCATCCATAGTATTATCGATCCCAGGACCAGCGCGACCTTTTGACGACACATGCCACTGAGGTATTTTCTTCCCCTTTATCTTTTGGCTTACTTCGGCGCCGCCTTCTTCTGGCGTTCGTTCATGGTTTGGAAGAGGACTGGCGTAAATCCAATCGTTTTCAAGGGGTCGGACGACGCACATGATTTTATCGGCCGAGTTTTCAAGCTCTTGTTCGCCCTCGTCGTAGCAGTGGTGTTCGGCTACTCATTCTGGCCTGAGATGTATCTTCCAAATTCAGGTGCGACTAGAAGAAGAGTTCCTTGCCAGGACACATGGTGAAGAGTACGCGCAGTATAGACGGCGCGTCCGCAGGTGGGTCTAGATTCAACAGCGCCTACGAGGCGAGACTTGCTGTGAGCCCGAACGATGCAGCTCACAAAGCTTTTAGTAAGGAAACAATCTTCTCCTTGACTAAGTCACGTACGCCACGGAATTCATCAGGCGGCATTTCTTTTGGATCGGGAATGTTCCAGTCCTCGCGTTGCTTTGCGCGCACGAACGGGCATTCATCGCCACAGCCCATCGTGGCCACGAAATCGTACTCAATATCGGGGATTTCATTCAAAGACTTGGACTGATGTTTTGAAAGATCGTAACCAACTTCGCGCATTGCTTCGATAGCTTTCGGATTGATCTTACGCGACGGACGCGAACCCGCGCTGTACGCTTCAATCGTTTCTCCGCCATGGATGCGCGCGAACGCCTCAGCCATCTGGCTGCGATTCGAATTCTCGACGCAGACAAACAGGAGGCGCTTCAACGCTCGATTGTCTTCACTCATGTCCCAGTCTCTTCGGCAAAGTAACGTCGTTGGAACCAGAGCGAGACGCTGACCAGACCAACCAGGACGGGAACTTCGACCAGCGGGCCAATCACGGCAGCGAAAGCCGCACCTGAATTGATGCCGAAAACAGCTACCGCGACGGCAATCGCCAGCTCAAAGTTATTGCTCGCCGCGGTGAATGAGAGCGTAGCCGTCTTTGAGTAATCCGCCCCGATTTTGCGTCCCATATAAAAACTAACCAGGAACATGACGACAAAGTAGATAAGCAGTGGAATCGCAATTCGAACCACGTCCAAAGGCAGCCGCACGATCAGGTTACCCTTGAGACTAAACATCACCAGGATGGTAAAAAGCAGGGCTATCAGAGTGATGGGGCTAATCTTCGGAATGAACTCGCGGTGGTACCACTCTTTGCCTTTTGCCCTTACCAGTACGAGCCGAGTGAGCATTCCGGCGGCGAACGGAATGCCGAGATAGATCAAAACGCTCAGCGCAATTTGCCCAATGCTGACTTGAACAATACTCCCTTTCAAGCCAAAGAGCGGCGGCAGAACCGTAATGAAAACCCAGGCGTAGACACTGTAGAAAAGGACCTGGAAAATGCTGTTGAAGGCTACGAGCCCGGCGGCGTACTCAGTATCGCCGCGGGCCAGTTCGTTCCAGACGATTACCATGGCAATGCATCGGGCCAGGCCGATCATTATTAAACCGACCATGTACTCCGGGTAACTACGGAGGAAAATAATTGCCAGAGCGAACATCAATATTGGGCCAATCACCCAGTTTTGTACCAGCGACAGGCTGAGCACTTTCCAATTCCGGAAGACTCTTCCTAATTCTTCGTAGCGCACCTTTGCCAGCGGCGGATACATCATCAGGATTAACCCGATGGCAATTGGAGTGTTGGTAGTGCCGACTTGAAAGCGATTAATAAACCCTTCGACGCCGGGATAGACGTATCCCAGCAGCACACCGGCGCTCATCGCCAGAAAGATCCAGGCGGTCAGGAAACGATCGAGGAAGGAAAGCCTTCGGGTTGGATTGCAATTCTCACCGCTCATGTGATTGGGGACCCCTTCGAGGCCGGGATCATATCTGCCAATGCGGATACGATAACACGCCAGTCAAGACTAAGTTCATAAGAGGTAGTGGGTCAGATTGGAAGTGAAACGAATCTCATTAGCACCTGGCTTCAGCCAGTCGTCTACCGAGGCCATCGATCCCTAAGCCGTTTCAACCTTTTAGAATGAAAACCGTTGCGCGGGGTGCTCGACTCCGGCTTACCGTGGGGGATTGGTTTAGTTTTTGAGGCTGCGCGTCAAGTCCGATTGCCTGGACGACATTCGTCTGGTGAAAAACTCGAAAGACGCGCCGGTGAAGAAAGAATGATGGAAGCAGCAAGTTTCTGCTCTTGACTTGAAACCCTGAACTCGAAACTCGAAACTGCCGCTAGGCGGGAGAGCGGCGATAAGTAAGGCATCGCTCTAGCAAGAATCTTGCGGCTGTTTATTTCAAAGTGCCGTGATATGATTTCCGCGCGAAAAACCGAACGCAGTCTCGCGAGTCTTTACTGCCCAATGAGTTTCGAGAATCCGTTAACATAAGAGCCTCCCGATGCCTAAGACTGAAAGCCTTGATGAACTGATCGCCCAGAAGGCGGCGGAGTTTGCGGATCAGATCAAAGCTGCGGCCGCGATGGCCGACAAGGAAGAAGAGATCCGCATCGAGGCTGAGCGGCAGCTTGCCTTCATCGAAAAAGCTACCGGCATCAAGCTCGAAGGTAAGCATGAATTCACCGTCGCCAGCGGTCGCGTGGATTCCGTCTACGACCGCGTCATCATTGAGTACAAGAACCCGAAGAGTCCCGGCGCGCGCATCGGACCGAAAGCCGATTCACCCGGCAGCAAGAAAGTCGTCGAGCAAATCAAGAAGCGCTTCTACGACATGCAAGCCGAGCTTGGGCATCCGCTCAACACGATGTTCGGCGTCGGCCTTGATGGCAACTACTTCATCTTCATTCGTTATCGCGATGGCAAATGGCAGGTCCAGGAACCGGTCGACGTTAACAGATATTCCGCCGAGCGATTTCTGTGGGCGCTTTACAACCTGGGACAAAAAGGAAAGCCGTTTTCGTCAGAGTATCTCGCTGGCGACTTCGGTTCAGAATCGAAGCTGGCGCAAGATGGCGTCCGCGCTCTCTACAACGCCATCATTACGACCGACAACCCGAAGGCCCAAGTATTCTTCAGTCAATGGAAGATTCTATTCGGCGAGGTTTGTGGCTACGACGTGGATAATCCATCTGACAAAATCAAAAAGCTGGCAGAGTTCTACGGCGTAGAGCACCGCAAGAAATTCAAGGCCGCTGAACTGTTGTTTGCGGTCCACTCCTATTACGCGATCTTCATGAAGCTGCTGGCTTCCGAGATTGCCGCGTACTTCCACAAGCTGCCCACCCCTTTGCAGAAGATGATTCAAGCAGGGTCCAGCAATGCCTTGAAGCGCGAGATGGAAGACCTCGAAGCAGGAAGCATCTTTCGGCATTTGAATATTACGAACTTTCTCGAAGGCGATCTCTTTGCCTGGTACACACCAGTTTGGTCTGAGCCAATCGAGCAATTGGTGCGTGGGATGGTGGCGCGGCTCGATGACTACAACCCTGGCACGCTTTCGGAAGATCCTGCCGGCAGCCGCGACCTTCTAAAGAAGCTGTATCAGCAACTTTTCCCGAAGAGCGTTAGGCATGATCTTGGCGAGTACTACACGCCCGACTGGTTGGCTGAGCATGTGCTGAACGAGCTTGAGTATGTTGGCGACCCCGATAAGCGCTTGCTCGATCCGGCGTGCGGGTCCGGAACCTTTCTAGTCATGGCGATTAACAGGATACGAAAATGGTTTGACGAAAACCGCGAGCGCTGCCGTTTCGATGAAGGCGATCTCTGCCGCAAGATCCTTTCGAATGTGATTGGCTTTGAGTTGAATCCATTGGCGGTCATGGCGGCGCGCACAAACTATCTGATAGCCATCCGCGATCTGGTCGGTCACGTTGATAAGATAGAGATTCCAATCTACCTCTGCGATTCGATCATGACTCCTTCAGAATACGGAGGATTGTTTGGCAGCGGGCTAGGAAAAGCGAAAGAACTGAAGACTGCGGCAGCGAAATTCATCATACCAACGGAAATCGCGATGGATCGTGATTCCGTGGCAAAGTACGCTGAGCAATTGGAGTTTGGTGTCCGGAACGCGTCCTCGCCCGAAGAGTTTGTTCAGCGTTGCCGAGAGGAGGGCCTCCCCATAACAGAGGATCGGCTTCACTCAGATCTCTACGGCGAATTGGTCAAGCTTGATAAAGCAAACAAGAATGGAGTCTGGGCTCGAATCATCAAGAACGCGTTTGCTCCTTTGTTCACTGAACCTGTTGACTTCGTAGTAGGCAATCCACCATGGGTCTTCTGGAATAACCTGCCTTCCGAGTATCGCGATCAAGCACGGCATCTGATGGCCGACACTTACGGAATTATCGCCAAGCGCGCAAGCACCATGCGTCGTCTGGGACAGGCTGGCAAAGACTTGAGTATGCTGTTCTTTTACGTTTCATTAGATATCTACATGAAACCGAAAGATAGTAAATTGGGATTCGTTATCACTCAGACTCTGTGTCAGACAACTGCTGCTACGGAGTTCCGTCAATTTCGACTGCCCAATGGGAGTCCGATCTGCATGTCTTCCGTTGATGATTGGGTCAGCGTCGATCCTTTCACTTCAGCGGCCAACAAGACGGCGGTCTTTTATGCCCACACAGGCGAGCTAACCGTTTACCCGCTATCGTATCGCAAGTGGGAGGCTGTGAGTCCGTTTGATCGCGACACTGCGCAAGTTGAGGAAGTTTATGAGGGTTGTGTCTATGAAGAATTTCAAGCGGTTCCGTCTTCCTCAGATCGTCGATCCTTTTGGGTTTTAACTCAAGGGGAAACAAAAGAGCCAACGGCCGATTCAACATCAAGCGCCAACTACAAAGTGAGACTCGGAGTCGAAACAAAACTGGAAAGCGCGTTTCGCGTAAGGATTCTTCAAGAGGCCAGCCCTAAGAATACACTTCTCGTCGAGAACAATCGGGACAGAGCTAAGAAAGAGGTTCCCAAAGTTACTGGTCGCGTCGAGAAACAACTGGTCTACCCATTCATTGGCGGCGTTTCAATTAACCGATGGAAGATAGATAGGGCGGGCTACTACTTGGTGCCTCATCTTCCGAGTGATGGAATGGAAGCGATTCCGGAGGCGGAAATGAGGAAAAACTACAAGTACGCCTACGAATTCTTCAGTAGTTTCCGGGAGGAGTTGACTGACAGAAGCCTCTACAAGCGTTGGGGGAAAGGAAAACCGTTTTACTCCATGTTTGATATAGGCAATTACACCTTCAATCCGTATCGCGTTGCATGGAAGCGCACAACTAAGAGTTTTGCGGCTGCGATTATGAGTTATGTGGACGACGAATGGCTTGGTAAAGTGCTTTTGATTCCGAATGGTAATGTCATGTTCATCCCGTGCGAGAGCGAAGGAGCTGCGCATTTTGTCTGCGCACTTCTCAATAGTTCGCCCGCGAGACTTCGAATCAATCGTAGTATTACTACCAAAGTACATGCTGAAATGATTAACTTAGTCCAGCTGCCAAGATATGATTCAAGGGATATTTCGCACCAGCGTCTATCGAGCCTTTCGGTGCAGGCTCACAAACTAGCTGCTGAAGGCAGCATTGATGCACTAGCATCAAAAGAGACCGAGGTCGATCAGGAGGTAGCCAAGCTTTGGAAAATCAGTGCTTCGGAGCTTGAGTCAATCCGTGCTGCCGGCGCAGGCTATGATGGACGGAGAAAGCGCAAAAACACCTCACAGTAGTCGCTCATCTTAACGAGAGTATTGGTTCGAGATGGTTGTTCAATCACCAGAGGATATAGGTTTCCAAAGCAAGACTCGCATTGGCGAGGGTGGCTTGGTTCGCAGCACGAACGATCTCTACAAGTCATACGGCGTCGGATACATCCAGAAGGTTCGCGGCGAGCAGGCTAAGGTTGAGTTCAATCCTTCGGTATTCATGCAGCCGCCGTATCGTTCCGAGAATAAGATTCTCCATCTGAAGGAGCTTGAGCGCGTTGATTCGCCGCTTGATCGCGCGGCGCGGGGCGAATGGGACGAGCCGTGGCGGTTTGAGTTGAAGATGGCGGCGGCACGCTTTCTCACCGGCAACAAGGGCGGCCAGCTTTCCAACGCGCGCACTGAAATCTTACCTCACCAAATCTTCGCAGCGCATCGCGTTGTCTCCAGTCCAAAGCGCCGGTTCCTTTTGGCTGATGAAGTCGGTCTCGGCAAGACAATCGAAGCGGGAATGGTCTGGCAAGCCTTAGCGCAGCGCGGTCAAGCACGTCGCACTTTGATCCTCACTCCAGCCGGGCTAACACTTCAGTGGCAGGAAGAAATGCAGGACAAGTTTGGCGCGTACTTTGAAATCTTCAAGCGAGACTTTCAAGCCGTCAATCCGCGCATCTGGGACCTGAAAGCCACGGCCATCGCGTCGATCGATACGCTCAAGCGGCCAGAGCATAAGCGCGCGCTGCTGGAGAATCGCAAATGGGATTTGATCATTTTTGACGAGGCGCATCGATTGAGCGCGGTCAACTATGGCGGCATTAAGACTGACAAGACCCAGAACTATCGCCTCGCTGAAGAGATTCGTCACAAGCATTACTGTGAAGCGATGCTCTTGCTCACCGCAACGCCGCACCGGGGCGAAGAGAACCACAGCCGCTTTAAGAACCTGCTGCTCCTGCTCGACGACAACATGGATTTCAGCGGTCTGGACGTCCCGACTCTTTTCTCAGGCCAAGGACAGGGCCAGAGGTTCACAGACTTTGTGATTCGCACGCCGAAGAAAGATGTCACGGACGCGCAAGGCCACAAGGTCTTTCGCGGCCGGCAAACGCACCGGATGCCGTTCAAGATGTATCCAGACGAGGCGCGTTTCTACAACGCGGTGGCGGAGTACATTCGCGACAGCTATAAGATGGTTGAGCGACTGGCCGATCAAACTCACCGGCGCGCGGCGGGATTCCTGCTGACAACCTTTCAAAAACTCAACGCGAGCTCGACCGCCGCAATTCGATCCGCGCTGACGAAGAGACTCGCGCGTTTGCGCGGAGAACTTGCTGATTTGCCCGAGCGTGAGGATGAGGAAGATCGTTTCTTTGACGAACGCTATGAAGGCGAACAGGAAGAGCAGGACGTTCTGCTGGACGACCGGCAGATCCGCGAAGACGAGATTGAAATCCTGCAGCGTTTGCTCGACCTTCCGGTGAAGGAAGATAAGAAGCTGACCAAGCTTTTGGAGTTGGTCGATCAGATAGAAACTGAGAGCCGGCGCGGACCTCAAGAAAAAGTCCTAATCTTCACCGAATATCGCCAGACACAGCATCACCTTGTGAGCGAGCTTGAGCAGAAGTACGGGAAAGGCTCAGTCGTGGTCATCCACGGAGGGATGAAGCTGGAGCGCGCCGAAGACCGGCAAGATATCGAGGCGGTTTGGGCTCCGTTTGCAAATGAAGGCGCGCTAGTGGCAGCGTCAACCAAGCGCACGAGCCAGCGACTTTTCCGAGATCATCCGAAGGTTCGCTTTCTGGTTTCCACGGAAGCGGGCGGCGAAGGAATCAATCTTCAGTTCTGCCATATTTGCATTAACTACGATCTGCCATGGAACCCGATGCGCGTCGAGCAGCGCGTCGGCCGCGTCTATCGCTATGGGCAGGACAAGGTCGTGCAGGTTTATCACTTCTTCAATCAGGGCACGATTGAAGATAAGGTTCAGGAATATTTCGAGCAGCGTCTAAAGCGCGCAGCAGAAGCAATCGCGCATGTAACCCACGAGGACCCGGAAGATATCAAAGCGACCCTCAATGGTCACTTAGAGAATGAAATCGATCCGGCCAAGATTTATCAGCGTGTGCTTGTAGAGGGTGATCTCAACAAACAAACTCAAAAGGAAATCGCCGAGGCTGTGCAGCGTGCGAAGCAAGCTTACGAAATTGCGACGCAGAGTTTGTTTCGCGATGTGTCGAGTTACTCATTTGACAGTTATCGGCGCGAACTTGCTTCGGATCTCAGCCTGAATGACCTCAGCAGTTTCTCCGAGCGTTTCCTGACAAAGCACCGCCGACAGTTGCAGCAGAAGGATTCGTTTATTGAGTTTCTCGTGCCGGAAGTTTTGCGGCCTTTTGGTTTACCGGATCGATATAAGAACGCGACGTTCAACCGACAACTCGCGATCAGACGCACGGATGCTGACTTCCTAGCTTTGGGTCATCCGTTCGTCGATGCAATGCTGTCATACGCGGGCTCGTACGACTTCGGCGGTATTACTGCCATTCGTCACATTCAAAACTCAACCCTTACCGGGCGAAGCGGCTTTCTTCTTGTGTTTGTGATTCGCCAGCGGATCACTCGCGACGGCGGCGATGAATGTCTGTTTCGATTCGAGCCTGTGTTCGTTACGCGTGAAGGCAAAATCGACCCTGAGGCTACGATGCCCGCCGTTAACGAAGCGGCTTTGGAGATTGATACGTCCCGATGCGTACCGCCCGATTCATCTAAAGCCTTTGAAGTAGCCAGGCAATTCGTCGAGGAACAAGTTGGAATCTGGGATTGGGTGGATGACGTTGAGTTTCTTGGGCTTTCGTGGGTTGAGTTTAAGTGAACAACCGTAGCGCTACTAGATCAGGTTACAGCTCTGTGCCTTAACCCTCGTCCAACCTCAGCATCGTCTTTTTGAAATCGATGGTCATGTGAAAAGATTTCAGGAAGTCCAGGCCTCCGGTCGCGTAGTTCTTTAACGACAGAGTTAACCGCAAAATGAACGTCAAAATTCATCTCAGTGTAACTCATCCAAGGTAACCTCTCCCCTCACATGTTCTAATCGAGATTCATAGCGCTGGCGGGTTCCCCAATACCAGTCTATTTTCAAGCGGTGCGTGTATCACGAAACCCGTACTTTTCCTAAACCAAAGTGAGTCGCAGTACTCAAAACTTCATAAGGAGACTGAAGACTTGGAACTAACCGCCAGATTCAGTTTGCGCTGCGGTTGAATTTCTGAGTCCGCCGAACCTTACGCTTCTCTTGCGCAGGTCGCGCTTCTCCGCGACCTCCAATCTTGGTGCGTCTCCGTTAACATAGATTTAAGGTCACATTAAGATCGATTTAACCTTCTTCCTCTAGGCTGAACCTTCCGCTTTTCTTGAACTTGGGAACATTCAGATATCGGGACCGCGGTGGTGCGTCCGCACGCTCAGGTCTTGAATAGGTCCAAAGGTCTCCGCCGCAGTTCTGAGGAGGACAAATGTCTCAGCGACAAAGCAGCTCTCGGCCCAACTCTTTCAGCCCCCTGATCCTGGTCTTGATGTTGTTACTCGTGCCAGGAGTGTCACTCGCTCAATCGCTGTCGGGTACGCAGCGCGATTTGTCGACACGATCAGCAGTTTCAGAAACTTCATCTTTACCCTCGCCTCCCGCGGAAGTTTCGGGCGGGAATGTAGACGACAGGTTCAGGGCGCTGGAAGAAGAACTGCGGCGGCAGAGCAAAATGCTCACGGAAATGCGGACCGTAATTGCAGAGCAGCAGCGCCTGATTGAAACCCTTTCGGCGAAAGCGACAACCAGTGATCAGAAAGTTGGAGGGCAAAAGGACGTCGTGATGGTAGCTACTGCGGCGGGCCAACCAACATCCACGACGGCCGCACAGGATCAGACTCCAACGATGGAAGAACGCGTCAAAAAAGTCGAGAACAAGATGCTCGCGATCGGCGGCCTGCGGTTTAGCGGCGACTTTCGTTTGCGCTTTGATGGCATCTTTCGTAAGGCAGACCCAACGCCTCCCCCGGGCTTTACGGCGCTCACGCATCAGCAAAACGCACGGATGCGCTATCGACTCCGTCTGAATGTGGACACCGACTTCAATCCAAAAATCAGCTTTCATGGACAGTTGGCGACCGGCCCAATCAATAATTCGCTCACGATGGATCAGGACTTTGGCGAAACCACGACGCGCCATCCGTTCTTCATCAGCGAGGCCTGGGTAGACTTTCATCCGAACAAAGCTGTGCAACTTCAGGGCGGACGCGTGCAGGAAATCTTTGCCGATAATTCCAGGTTCCTGTTTGATGATGACATTCGCTTCAACGGTTTCAACGAGAAATACACTCTTCCTTTTGAGCACAACGGCCTGAAAGCTTCGAGTCTTGAATTCCGTGCGGGTCAATACATTCTTAGTAATCCCAACGTGGCGATCGTCGTGGCCGGCAGTCCGCTGGCCCAGGCTGGCGCCGTCATAGGATCGACCGGACGCAGTTCCAATCTCTTCCATCAGGGCCTGGTCCTGAATCAGAAGTACAACGATCGGTGGAGCAGCCAGTTGGGTGCAGACATTCAGCTCTATCGCAATCCCAATCAGATACAACTGGCCTCGACTGCTAATGGAGTCGCGTTGATAGTTCAAAACGGCCTCGGCATCACGCTATCGGGTCCGATCACTGGCACAGGTAACGCTACCACCACGGCGGGCGGCGCTATTTACACGGCCAGGAATTTTCAGATTGCGCGGCTTACTTATCGTCTCAATTGGGCGGGATTCCAGGCAGGCGGCCGCACGTATCCGGTCACCTTCAACATCCAGGCGGCGCGCAACGTCGGCGTCGGCATCAGGGAACGCGATGCCATGCTGGCCGCGCTGCAAATCGGCAAGGTCGCCGGACGTGGCGACATGGCGTTCATTTACGTGTTTTCAACCAAAGGCGCGAACTCGCTCATCTCGCAGGTCACCGATGACGATCTGGGGACCGGCAGTGGCGTGAACATTCGCACCAGTCACTTTCGGTTCGACCTTGGGCTGGGCAAGAAAGTGACGCTGCAAAGCTTGCTTTACATTCAAAGGGAGCTGCGCAACAGCGGAGATTTTCCGAACTTCTTTGTGCCGCTGAACGCGTTCACACCGCGCCAGTATCGTCTACAGGAGCAGATTGTATTCAGCTTTTGATTTCGGAGGATCTCCATGTTGTCATTAAAGAAGATTGCGCGCGCAAAGTTCGCTCTTGTCTTCGTTGGCATAGCTGTTCTGGTCTTCGCCGCGTGTGGCGGCAATAGTGGCTCCGGGAGTGAGATCAGATTGCAGGGCGCCGGTGCGACCTTTCCGAATCCGCTGTATCAAAAATGGCTGAGCGAATACGGCAAGCTGAATCCGAACGTCAAGATCGACTATCAATCAATCGGTTCCGGTGGCGGCATCAAGCAGATTCAGGCCCGGACGGTCGACTTTGGCGCCTCAGATGCGCCGATGAAAGACGAAGATTTGCGCGCTGCGCCGGGCGAACTTCTTCACATCCCAACCGTCCTGGGCGCGGTCGTGATCACCTATAACCTGGCAGGCGTTTCGCAGCCGTTGCGTTTCACGCCGGAGGTCATCGCGGATATTTTTCTCGGTAAGATCAAGAAATGGAACGACCCGCGCCTCAAGACCGACAACGCCGGCGTTAACCTTCCTGATTCAGACATTACTGTCGTTCATCGTTCCGATGGCAGCGGAACCAGCGCGGTCTTTACGGACTATCTTTCGAAAGTAAGCGCCGAATGGAAGGAAAAAGTTGGGTCAGGAACTTCGCCTAATTGGCCCGTCGGCATCGGGGGCAAAGGTAATGAAGGCGTGACCGGCCAGGTCAAGCAAACGCCGAACACTATCGGCTATGTCGAGTTGGCTTACGCAGGGCAGAACAAACTTCCCGTCGGGCTAATCAAGAATAAGTCTCTTAACTTTGTCGAGCCTTCGATCGATGCCGTCACGGCAGCAGCGGCGGCGTCAGTCGCGACTACGCCGGATGACTTGCGCGTGTCCATTACCGACGCGACGGGCGCCACGGCTTATCCGATTTCCAGTTACACCTACATCCTCGTCTACAAAGCTCAGCCGGATCAGTTGAAAGGAAAGACGTTGGTTGATTTTCTCTGGTGGGGAATTCACGACGGCGAAAAGTTCGCGAAGGATTTGCAGTACGCGCCTCTGCCGGATGAGATCATCAAACGCGCCGAAGCGAAGATCAATTCGATCACGGCGGCCGGCAAGCCTTTGCGCGGAGCGCAATGAAAGGAAAAAGTAAAAAGGTAAGAGGCAAAAGTGAAGAAGACAAGTTTTTTCCTTTCTCTCACTGGCGGCGCAGACTCTCACCCACCGGCAACACGGGCGACGCGATCTTTCGTGCCGTGATCTTTGCCATGTCACTGGTCATGGTTCTGATCGTGGCTGCAATGATCTTGGCGCTGGCGTCACACTCAATGCTCTCCATTCGCGAGTTCGGTTTTGGCTTTCTCACCGGTCGTGAATGGAATCCGATCAAGGGACAGTTTGGCGCGCTCGCCTTTATCTACGGGACCATTGTCTCGTCATTGATTGCCCTCCTCATTAGCGTGCCGCTTTCCTTGGGCATCGCGATCTTCCTGGTCGAGCAGGCGCCATATTACGTGGCGCGGCCAATCACTTTTCTGGTTGAGTTGCTCGCGGCGATCCCTTCGGTGGTCTACGGACTGTGGGGGATTTTCGTGCTTGCTCCATTCTTGCGCGTGTATGTTGAACCGCCGCTGGCGCGCTGGTTCGGGTGGCTGCCATTATTTCAGGGCCCTATCACCGGGATCGGATTGCTTACGGGCGGAGTGATTCTGGCCATCATGGTCACGCCGATCGTCTCTGCGGTTGCGCGTGACGTGCTCTCGGCGGTGCCCGATACGCAGCGCGAGGCCGCACTCGCCCTGGGCGCAACAAAATGGGAGACCACGCGGGTGGTTCTGGTGAACGGGGCCCCGGGAATTGCCGGCGCGGTGATCCTCGGTCTGGGCCGCGCGATCGGCGAGACGATGGCCGTGACAATGGTGATTGGTAATCGACCTGAGATTAGCCTGTCGTTGTTCCAACCGTCATACACTCTCGCTTCAGTGGTGGCCAACGAATTCACTGAAGCCACTGCCGATCTTTATTTGAGTTCACTGGTCGAACTCGGTTTGATTCTTTTCCTGGTCACTTTTGTCGTCAACGCAATCGCGCGCGTACTGGTTTGGAGGGTAACGCGCCGCACGGCCGGAGTGGGAATGGCAGTCTGACGATGGTGTTTTCACGGACAGATAGATCGCGTCGCGCTATCAGCGGCCTGATGACCACGCTGACGGCTCTCTGCACCTTACTGGCGGTCGGCACGCTCGCGATCATTCTGTCTTACATCGCGATGCGCGGGATCGGCTCGCTCAGCCTGCGCTTCCTGGTTGATACTCCCCGCCCCGTCGGCGAAGGCGGCGGCATCGGCAACGCAATTGTCGGCTCCGCCCTTTTGCTACTGCTCGCGTGCGTAGTAGGCATACCTGGAGGCATTGCTACCGGCGTCTATCTTTCCGAGTTCGGAGGCGGAATGTTTGCGAGCATTGTTCGGTTCCTGGTCGACACTCTTACGGGCATTCCTTCGATAGTGACCGGAGTGTTCGTCTATGCCGTGGTCGTGCTTCGCATGAGACATTTTTCCGCGCTCGCCGGCGGTATCGCGCTCGCTCTGATCATGGTTCCGATCGTAGCGCGTACAACCGAAGAAATGATCAAGCTGGTGCCGCACAGTTTGCGCGAAGGCGCGCTGGCACTGGGCGCACCGCAATGGCGAGTCACGTTGGGCGTCGTAATTCCGGCCGCCGCCTCAGGAATTGCAACCGGCGCAATGCTGGCGATCGCTCGCGTGTCCGGAGAAACCGCGCCGCTGCTTTTCACGGCGTTCGGGAGCCGGTTCTTCCCCAGAAATCTTAACGAGCCGATCGCTTCGTTGACGGTCCAGATCTACAACTTCGCGATCTCACCCTACGACGAATGGCACGCTCAGGCATGGGCGGCGACGCTCGTGTTGATGACGCTTATTCTCGGCATCAACATCAGCGTGAGATTTCTGACGCGCAAGAAATTTTAGTTTAGTAATGTCCACATCCACCCCACTAATAACACCGAAGTTTGCGGTAGCGAGTCGGCCCCCGGTGTCTCCGCGCGCTACAAAGATCGCAGTCGCCGGGCTCAATTTCTTTTACGGCCGGATCCAGGCCCTGCAAAACATCTCGCTCGAAATCCCGGAACGCATGGTGATGGCTTTTATCGGGCCATCAGGTTGCGGAAAGACGACTTTCCTGCGCACCTTCAATCGCATGAATGACGTTATCCCGGGCATCCGAGTTGAAGGGACCGTCTCGATCGACGGCCAGGATATTTATGCTCCCGGCGCGGACGTGGTTGAACTGCGCCGCAAAGTGGGAATGGTGTTCCAAAAATCGAACCCTTTTCCCAAGTCTGTCTTTGACAATGTTGCCTACGGTCTGAAGATCAACCGGCTCACCGCGAGCAAAGCCGAACTGGAAGGCCGCGTGGAAGAGGCGCTAAGGGACGCAGCGCTTTGGTCTGAGGTGAAGGATCGTCTAAAGTCATCAGCACTTGGTTTATCCGGCGGACAGCAACAGCGGCTTTGCATTGCGCGGGCGCTGGCCATTCGCCCTGAAGTGATTTTGATGGATGAACCGGCCTCGGCCCTGGATCCGATTGCCACGTCCAAAATCGAGGAGCTGATTTTTGATCTGAAAAAGCAGTACACGATCGTCATTGTGACGCACAATATGCAGCAGGCAGCGCGGGTGTCAGATCTGACTGCGTTCTTTTGGCTGGGCAAGCTCATTGAAGTAAACACCACCGAGAAGATGTTCACAGCCCCGAATGAAAAGGTGACCGAAGACTACATCACGGGACGATTTGGCTAACTTGGAATCTAAAGCTATGGAAGTTCACCGGCATCTTGACGAAGAGCTCGACGCGTTGCGTGACGGTGTCCTGCGGCTGGGTGGTGAAGCCGAAGCGGCACTGGTGCGGGCGATGCAGGCGCTCACTGATCGAGACGGCGCCGGTGCGCGCCAAGTGCTTGAGCATGACGACGAAATCGACCAACTGGAAGTCGAAGTTGATCGCCTTTGCATCGACCTCTTCGCGCTGCGACAACCGGCGGCGCGCGACCTTCGCTTTGTGCTGGCTGTAGCCAAGATGGCGCCGGTGCTGGAACGCATTGCCGACCACGCCTGCAACATCGCTCGTGCCGCTATTGACCTCAATAAGGAGCCGGAACTGAAAGATCACTCCGGCATGCGCAAGATGGGCGAGATTGCCTCATCAATGCTGGGAGGAGCGCTCGACGCCTTTACAAAGAATGATGCCGAGGCAGCGCGCGAAGTCATAGAGCGCGACGCGGAAATCAACGATCTCTACAACCAGATCTTTCATGACCTGATCGAAATGATGGCCAAAGAGCCTTCGACCGCCACACGTAATGCTCGAATGCTGTTTGTAGCCAAACACCTCGAGCGAATTGGCGACTATGTTACTGACATTTGCGAGTTGACCGTTTACATGGCAGAGGCCAGCATCATAAAACATAGACATTGAGTTTCCTGACGGGTTATCAGGGCCATCGATCGCGAATCATCCACGCCCGCAGCACCGCTTTGGATGACGTAGTTGATTCTATTGAAGGGCTGGCCAGCGCCGTGGTAATGTACGGCGTCCAGGAATACACGCCATTCATGCGACTGTTTGCGGGCGTCATCCAGCAGATGTCTCTGGAGCTCGACCTGCTCGTGCCGTCCCTCGATCGGCCGAAGGACATCAGGACGCGGCTGCTGAAACTGCATGAGCTTGAAAGAGAAGGCGACGAAATCTATCGCGAGGCGATGGGCGATCTTTTTCGAGGGAGGTTCGAGGTGCACGACGCGATCGTCATGAAGGACCTTTACGAGGATCTCGAAGCCACGGTCGATCGTTGCCAGCATGTTGGCGACCTGGTTGAGCGTATCGTAATCAAGAACACCTGAACTCGCCCAATCAACTCAAACTATGCCTGAGATCAATGCGACCGTCATAATTGCCCTTCTGATTGTTGTGGTCGCTCTCGTGTTTGACTTCACCAATGGTTTTCACGACGCTGCTAATTCCATCGCCACTGTAGTCTCGACCCGCGTCCTTTCGCCAAAGTACGCGGTCATATGGGCGGCGACTTTTAACTTTATCGCTTTCGCTGTCTTTGGGACCCGTGTGGCAAAAACCATCGGTGGAGACTTGGTACGCATCGATCTAATTCAGCAGGATCAGCGCCTTTACGTTCTGTGCGCTGCGCTTTTGGGAGCGATTACGTGGAATCTGATTACCTGGTATTTGGGACTGCCGACCTCCAGCTCTCACGCTCTGGTTGGCGGTTATGCCGGAGCGGCGATCTCTGCTTATCAGGGATTCAGCGGTTTGCTGAAGCCGGAAGGATGGATAAAGACTCTTGTATTTATTATTGCCTCGCCGGTGATCGGGTTCATTGCGGGCTTCGCGCTGATGGTCGCGGTCTATTGGATGTTTCACCGCTGGACGCCGGCGCAGGTCGACAAGACATTCCGCCGGGGGCAACTTATTTCGGCGGCGGCCTACTCGCTGGGGCATGGCGGCAATGACGCGCAAAAAACCATGGGGATTATTACAGTGGTGCTGGCCACCGCGGGCATGTTTGATCTGCAGATGGGCGACAAAGGTTCCCTGCCGGCCATCCCCATGTACATAGTGCTAACCGCCCACGCGGCGATTGCCCTTGGCACTCTGTCGGGTGGCTGGCGCATTGTTCATACGATGGGCTCAAAGATCACTAAGCTCAGGCCGGTGGGTGGATTCTGCGCCGAGACGGCGGGCGCCGCTACGTTGTTTGGCGCGACTTTCTTTGGAATCCCCGTGTCCACAACCCATACCATTACAGGTGCGATCGCTGGAGTTGGATCAACCACCCGACTATCGGCGGTCAAGTGGCGCGTGGCCGGAAGAATCGTGTGGGCATGGGTTCTCACGATTCCGGCAGCCGCGGCCTTCGCGGCGTTGTCGTTCTTTGTCATTCGATTGATCTCTGTAATTGTCGGCAGAGTAAGTTGAGATCCATTAGCATCGTTTTGCATGTTTGCGCTCACGCCCCCGCAACCGCCTTAGGCGTTCAGGGTTATGCCGAAACCTGCTCTAATCATTGAAGACGATCCCGATATCGCCGAGAGCGTAAGATACAATCTCGAGTCCGAAGGCTTTTCGGCGATCATAGCGTCTACCGGCGAGCAAGGGCTCAGGCTCGCCCTCGACACACAGAACCCGCCTGCGGTCATCGTTCTTGATCTAATGCTCCCCGGCATGAACGGAATGGATTTGTGTCGCCGGCTGCGGCGGGAGAATCAAACTCGCCGCACTCCGATCATCATGCTGACGGCGAAAACATCCGAGGCCGATCGCATTGCGGGGTTGGATCTGGGCGCCGATGATTACATCGCCAAACCGTTTTCGGTACGTGAACTGATGGCCCGTGTGCGCGCGGTGCTGCGGCGAGTTGAGGACGAGGCGGCTGAGCGCTATGAAGATGGCCGTCTGACCATTGACTTTGCCGACGTGCGGGCGACGTGCGATGGCGCGAATGTGAAACTGACGAACAAGGAGTTCCTGCTGCTGTCAGCATTAGCGAAGAAGCGCGGACGGGTGGTCACTCGCCAGCAACTGCTCGATCAGGTGTGGGGGTACAGTTATTACGGTGACGCGCGAACGCTGGATGTTCACATTCGCCGCCTGCGACAAAAACTGGCCGCGTGCGGCGACTGCATCGAAACGGTTGTCGGAGTCGGCTACCGGTTTGTTGGTTCCGCAGCGGAAATGAGAACCGCGGCGAGCAATGCTGATGACTAACTCTCGTCTTCTACCCGGCCTCGCCATTGCTGCACTCGCAGTGCTGGTCCTGCTTATTGCCTATTTTTCGGATCTTCCGGGCTGGCCTTTAGTCTCGGTGCTGACGCTGCTTATAGGGCTGGTCCTCGGCTTGCTCCTGGCGAAGAAGACGTCCGGTCCGGGAGGGCCCGGCGCATTTGCCCACGAGAAACGCTTAGGGGATGAGGGCGCCACCGCCTTCTCGCCTGGACTACTCGAGGTCACCGTGAACGAGATGCGCGAAGGCCTGCTGGTTATCGATCCGGAAATGCGCGTAGTGGCTTCAAACCGGGCGGCGCGGGATCTTTTCTCTCTAGTTGACGATTCGATCGACCTGCGTCGTCTGACTGAACTAACACGGAACCCGGCTATATATGATGCCTTCCTTGACGCTGTTCGCGGAACAGAACGAGCGGGTGTAAGAGTCGAGACATACGGCCCGGCAAGGCGCATCTTTGATTTACGAGTCGTGCCTTTGCGCGCCGGTAACGGGCGTGGCGCGGCTGGCGCAGTTGGGGTCTTCTTCGACGTTACCAGGCTTGAACGATTAGAGCTCGTGAGGCAGGAATTTCTTTCGAACGTTTCGCATGAGCTACGGACCCCTTTAACCTCGATCATGGCGCTGGCCGAAACTCTTGAAGCCGGCGCAATAGACGATCAGGAACACAATCGACGGTTCCTTTCGATCATCCAAAAGAACGCGGCGCGGATGCATCGCCTTATCGATGACATTCTAGAGCTGAGCGCAATCGAAGCGGGCAACGTAAAAGTGCGACCGGAAGTCGTACCCCTGCGTCCGCTGGTTGAAGACATTGTGGGAAGCCTATCAGCCGCAGCAGTTACTCGAACAATTGCTCTAAGTAATCTCGTTCCGCCGGAAGTAAGAGTCTTTGCCGATCCGCATAGGCTGCTGCAGATGCTTACGAACCTGATCGAAAACGCTATCAAGTTCAATCGACCGTATGGCACGGTTTCGATCAGCTACGACAGCAGTGACGGAGATCGGATTAGCGTCGAAGACACAGGCGAGGGAATTCCCGCCCATCATCTCGATCGGTTGTTCGAACGATTCTATCGGGTGGACCGAGCTCGCTCACGGGAACTTGGTGGCACGGGTCTGGGACTGGCAATCGTCAAGCACTTGACACGGGCCCATGGCGGTGAAGTCACTGTCGAGTCGCGCTTTGGGGAGGGGACCAAATTTACGATCGAGCTTCCGCGGCAAACTGCCGGCACTGGCAGGCTGCAAATTGCAGCCGTTGCCGGCGACCGGTAAGTAGGCAATCGCTTAATGTAAGAGTTGGCGAGTCTCTCCGAGTTCTGCGAATCCTCTAATCCTCGCTGTGCCCGTCCTCAACAGGTCCTCAGCCAGCCGGCGAAGTTGCGACGGCATTTCCGCAAACGAATACGCTTCGACGTCGTTGCGGTACTGAGTTAGTAGTTGCAGCTCGGCGCTGCAGAAATCACAAGATGCCAGATGATCTTTGATGTAAACGTGACCTTCGGTGGCCAAAGCCGAGCGGTGATAAGCAAGCAAAGCCTGCGACGTGGGACAGCGGGCGGTCTTACAAAATAGGCTTACAATCGGTGAAGGCATGTATTTGTTCTCATGGATTCAAGCTCAGAGCCATCCTCACAAAAGCTTCAATAGGCTCCAATTTCCAGAGTTGCCCCACTCAGCGACATAGGCTTTCCCCAAGCAAATCAACGGTTTGCAGAGTGTGTAAAAAATTGTTGCCCATTTTTGAATTTGTTGCTAAGATGGCGTAGGTTGATCGAGGAGTTCTTTACTCCCCGGTTACCTTCTCGATGACGCAGAGAGGTCATGGCGTTCATCGAACCCCAGCTTCCCGCGTTTGGCCCGGCTGAGAAGAGTCGGGAACAAGCACCAACTTTCCGGGATTGAAAAGGCAAAAAGAATCGCTGTACGTCTCGATGAAGTCGCTTTCGTCTGTCTTCAGCCGGGTTAGCTTTGCCAACTGCTAGCCTTTCAAATAAACCCACCGCGGTTCATCGGGCAACTTGAAAGCAGGGCGCACAGCCAAACACCTATGATTAGTGATCCTCTCGATCACGTGCTAGACGCCTACTAGTCAATCCATCCGCGCTCATCCTATCGGGACCAAGAAACTACCACCGTGAAATCAATAACTCAAAAGACGTCCCCAGAATCCAACGTCAGCGTGCCTCGTGAAGTGCCGCGTTCGAGTCGTTCGGCCGAACGCATAGCGAGAGCCGGCCACTGGGTTGAAAGTTTGCGCAACTCCGACGTTAACCGTCTGTGGGCCGAACTACACCGCATAGTCAGCAATCACCCGCTGGTTCGTGCTTCTCGCAGCGCCGGCCTGTTGATTGAAGAAGGTGCCTCCAGCGCTTACACCGATCTTACCCAGGAGCTGTTTGTTCAGTTGCTGACCAAGTCGCGCTTCCAGCATTACCTGGACACCGCGATGACCGATGCCGAGATCGAGTGTGAGATTGGCCAGATAGAATTAACGAATCTGTTGACGGCGGAGCTTCGCAAGCGCCATCCAGAGAGTTATCGCCTGGCGCGACGCATCTCCACCTTAATTCAGTCCAGTGCGAATTTTCGTCGGTTTGACAGTAGCGGGACCGCTGAAGAGCAACACCGCCGTCTTGCCGACCGGGTTTATGGGCTGAGTGAGTGGCCGGACAACAAACCGGGCCGCGGTTCGCACGAACTGGAACAACGCGCGCACATGATTCCGGTTCGCCAGCGCGACACGCGCATGGTTGGATGCACCGGCGATGCGCAGATTGTAATCAGTAATTCAGACTTGGAAGACCTGATTGTATCGGTTCTCGACGCCATCGACGCGCCGGCTGACGTGCGCACTTTGCGCAGCCTGGTCATGTCGCGGTTGCCGGTCATGGATATTTACCTCGTGCCACTCGGCGGCGACGACGCCGATTCGGATGGCCCGCATTATGACCCCGCCGACATGCGTGAGAATCCTGAAGAGAGCCTGTTACGCCACGAGTCCGAGCAGGAGGCGGCAGGCTGTGTGGACCAATTCCTGAAGAGTCTGCGCGGCAACGTCCGCGGCAAGATCAAGCAGTATAACCGCATGCTGGGCGTGCTTTGGCACTGCTATTTGAGCCCCGATCACGCGACGCAATTGGAAGTTGCCTCTACATTAGGCGTTTCTGATTCTCTGGTGTCCGACTATCGGCGCCGCATTGAGCAAGAGTTGCGCGCGCTTTCATTTACCGAAGTAGAAGAGGCGCGCATGTTTGAGTTGGCCCTGCGTGAACGCGTCCGCACTCTGGTAGCGATCTCTGACGAACAAAGCGTTGTAGTCTAGGCGCGCGCGGTTCGTCGGAACTTGCGGATAGCGACATAAATACCGAAGAAGCGCAGGAACCCTGCGCTTTTTCTTTTTCTTTGATGGTGCGGTCGAGTCTCGGAGATGCTGAAGCGACAGCCACAGAAAGACTACCAACCGGTAACCCGTTCGAGATCGCAAAGGGTGAGCGAGACCGGGAACGTACTGGCAGGAAAGTGGCCGGTTGGGCCGGAGACTGCTCGCCCGGACGGTAAGCGAGAGCCTGTCAGACGAGAATCCACCGCTAGTCTGCGCTGGGACGCTTTGGATCAGAATACCGCGACGGCCACCTTACTTAAGCATGGCCATGTCTTCTCGTACGCCGCTCTGTTTGTCTTTACGTTCATTCTCTATGCCCGTCCAGCGGAATTCTATCCGTCGCCGCTGACCGCTTCGATAGCCCTGGTAGTTGGTATTGCGACGTTGGGCTTTTTCATACCCACTCAACTCTCGTTGGAAGGCACTTTGACCGCGCGTCCGCGCGAAGTGAATCTGGTTCTGCTTTTTTGCCTGACCGGACTACTTTCGATCCCCTTGGCGATTAACCGACAAGTAGCATGGGCTGAGTTCAGTGGCACCTTCATTCGTTGTGTCGTTATTTTCGTCGTGATTATTAACGTGGTGCGGACTGAAGCACGGCTTAAGGGTCTGCTGTTTTTGGCGCTGGCCTCGGCCATTTGGTTAAGCGGTGAAGCCATCAACGACTATCGACTGGGCCTGATGACCGTTGAGGGCTATCGCGCTGCCGGCCGAGGTACTGGCATTTTCGGAAACACGAACGACATGGCGCTGCACCTCGTCACCATACTCCCGATTTCTGTCGCGCTCTTATTTGGCTCGAAAGGAATAGCTCGAAAGCTTCTTTATGGAGCCTGCGCCGCAGTGATGATCTCCGCGATTGTCCTCTCGTATTCACGCGGAGCTTTCCTGGGCATGGTCGTCGTACTTCTATTCATCGCCTTGAAGCTCGGGCGCAGCCGTCGGGTAGAGATTGTGCTTGCGGTACTCGGATTCGCGGCGGCGATCGTTGTGCTTGCGCCGGACAAGTACGGCAGCCGTCTGCTCTCGATTGTGATTCCCAGTCTCGACCCGGAAGGTTCAGCGGACTCGCGACGAGGAGAGCTCTTCAGATCCATCTATATCGCGCTGCGCCACCCGCTGCTTGGCATTGGAATGGGAAACTATCAGCCGGAGATGTCGCACAGAGGGTTGGTCACTCACAATTCTTATACACAAGTGGCTTCAGAAATGGGAATGACGGCGCTGGCTTGCTACACCATGTTCATTGTCACTCCGCTCAAGAAGCTGGCCCAAATAGGTCGCGAAACTTTCGAGACCCGCCGCGATTCGCGCTTCTTCTATCTCGCGCTGGGACTCCAGGCGTCGCTCATCGCCTATCTGGTTTCCAGTCTTTTCCTGTCGGTCGCCTATGTTTGGTACATCTTTTACCTGGTCGGTTACGCAGTTTGCCTGCGACGGCTGTACGAATCAGAGACCGGAAAGGCTGTGGTTCCGGAGAAGCGCAAAAACCGAAAGAGAGCTGAGATTGCCGAAGCTTCTTTGATCAGCGACAGCAAGGTTGCAGTGACATGATTTTGAGATTAGCAGCAGCGGTAATTTTTTGGTCGAGTGCTGTAGCGCTCTTCTACACCTACGCCGGTTATCCATTATTGATTGCTCTGGTGAGCGCCCTGAAACATCGAAAAGTGCGACGCGCTGCGATTGAACCAACGGTAAGTTTCATCATCACGGCTTACAACGAAGAGCGGGATCTGACAGCGAAGCTCGATAACACTCTGGCGCTCGATTATCCGCGCGACCTTCTGGAAATCATCGTAGCTTCAGACTGCTCGACTGATCGGACGGATGATATTGCGCGCGAGTTTGCAGTCCACGGCGTTCGACTTCATCGCCAATCTGAGCGGCTGGGAAAGACGGCAGCGCAGAACGCAGCAGTCGAGCAGGCACGCGGCGAGATTATTCTTTTTTCCGACGCAACAAGTCTTTATGAACCCGATGTGTTACGAGCGATAGTGCCGAACTTTGCTGACGCAGAAGTCGGTTGCGTCGCCGGGCGGCTGATTTACGTTGACGGTTCGGATTCGCATATTGGACGTGGCGCGCGTTCGTATTGGGGCTATGAAACATTTCTAAAGAGACACGAAAGCCGCGCCGGCTCTTTGATTGGCGCCTCGGGTTGTCTCTACGCAGTGCGGAAATCTGCTTATGTTCCGCTCTATCACGAAGCCTGCAGCGACTTTATCATCGCCACCAAGATGGTCGAGCAGGGTTTGCGCGCGGTTTACGAGCCGAACGCGGTGTGCACTGAACAGACAAACCGGCAAAGCGAGAGAGAACTGAAGATGCGCGTGCGCATCATCGCGCAAACCTTCACCGACCTGTGGCGACATCGTTCGATACTGAATCCGTTTCGAGGCGGCTTTTATGGCGTGCAACTTCTTTCGCACAAGGTCATGCGTTACCTCGTGCCGTTCTTCCTGATGGGTCTGTTCACCACATCAGCCGTTCTGGCGCCAGGCGACCTCTTCCATAGAATGATGTTTGTGGCGCAGCTCGCGGGTTATTCGTGCCCGGCACTCGCATGGATGCTAGGCCGCGTGGGAATTCGGAGCCGTCTGCTGGCGTTTCCGCAATATTTCATCCTGGCTAATCTCGCGTCGTTGATTGCCTGCTACCAGTTTCTGCGTGGTGAGCGCTACGCACGTTGGGAACCGATCCGTTGATTACGACAAGGGACTATGAAACCGAACGTTCTATTCATCATAGATAGTTTCGAGCAGGGTGGCAGCGAGCGCCAGGCGATGCAGCTTTTGCGCCAATTGCATCACAGTGGACAGTGTCACGTTCATCTCGCCTGTCTGCAGAATCGTGGCTCGCTGCGCGCAGAGGCGGATGAATTGGATATCGGAGATATCCACGAATACGCGCTCAACAACTTCTATGATCTCAACTTTGCAAGGCAGCTTCGCCGGCTCGGCCATTTCATCAAAGAGAATGAAATCGACGTCGTTCACACGCACTGCTTTTATACGAACATCTTCGGTATGACCGGCGCGTTTCTGGCGGGCGTACGCGGGCGCGTTTCTTCGAAAGGCGAGACCGACGGTTTTCGCACTCTGATGCAAAAGCGCGCGGAACGCGTGGCCATTCGTCTGTCACATCGAGTGATCGCTAACTGCCAGGTGGTACAGAATCAGTTGATCAGAGAAGGAGTGAGCCCTTCCAGGATCATCCAGCATTACAACGGCCTCGACATGGAGCGCCTGAAAGTTCGAGTGGGGCTTACACGTGAAGGAGTTCTGGCGGCGTTTGGTCTGCCACCAACGCGGCGCTATATCAGCATCGTTGCTAACCTGCGCAACCCGGTGAAAGATCACCCGATGTTTTTGCGCGCTGCCGCACGGGTGCGCGCCGCAGTTCCGGACGCGGGGTTTGTGATTGCCGGCGAAGGCGAATTGATGGAAGAGCTGCGAGAGCTCGCGGTGCAACTTGGAATACAAGACGACGTGTTCTTCATTGGCCGGTGCGATAACGTCGCGGATTTGCTGTTTGCTTCAGATGTCGGCGTGCTTAGTTCCAGGGCCGAAGGCTTCGCAAATGTGATCCTGGAATACATGGCCGCCGGTCTCCCGGTTGTCGCGACTGACGTGGGTGGAGTGCGTGAAGCGATCGCGGAAGGCGAGACCGGTTACATCGTTGCTTCCGGTGACAACGAAGGAATGGCTGAGCGCATCGTCGAACTTCTTAGTGAACCTGAACGCGCCCGCGCCATGGGCGAACGCGGCAAGCTAATCGTTGCCGAAAAATTTTCATGCGACCGGCACCTACAGAACACGCTTGAGTTGTATGACGCGTTGCTGTCAAAACCAAAGCCTGCGCCTTCACGGATTGGCCCCGAATGGCGACTGAACGAATAGGAGCCCTAACAACGCAGACTACCTACTGGTCCGCCGGCAGAGCTGTGAAATCTCGAACCAAAGGAAATGCCCGGCGTCGGCGTCGCGTCTTCTTGATCGTCGTGCTTTGTCTGGCTGTACTGTGGCCAATGCTCACCTGGGGCGGCGCCCGCTTGCTAATCGTTAAGTCTGAAATCGCTTCGGCAGACGCTATCGTCGTGCTGAGCGGTTCGTCTACTTACCTCGAGCGTGCGGATTGGGCGGCGAAGCTTTATCGCGAAGGACGCGCGCCCGTGATCATTCTGACCAATGACAGCCTAATAAGTGGGTGGGACAAGGTGGAAGAGCGCAACCCGTTCTTCTATGAATTAGCCGCCAGGGAACTCCGAAAGCGCGGCGTCCCGGAATCAAAGATCCTGGTCGTTTCCAATATCGCGCTGGGGACTTATGAAGAGAGTCTGGGCCTGCGAGACTACGCCACGGCTCACAATTTGAAGCGGCTGCTGATCGTCACCTCCGCCTATCATTCGCGGCGCGCGTTTTGGTCTATGCAGCATGCGTGCGAAGGCAGTGGCATCCAAATCGGAATTGACAGTCCGCCTCCGGGATGGCAGACGCCGTCACCTTCCAGATGGTGGTGGCACCGCTGGGGATGGAAAGTCGTCGCGGGCGAGTACGGAAAGTTGATTTATTACCGGATGCGGTACTGACTAACTTGTTTGTCGGACACTGATCACCTCGCGATAAATCTCGATCAAAGATTGCAGATGGTTGTCCGGTGTGAATCGGCCATCGACTAGCGTCGCCGCGTTTGTGGTCAATCGTTGCGCGAGTTCTCTGTCCGTTAAGAGGCGCGCGATCGCCGTGGCGATTGCTGGCGGATCGTTTGGTGGAACCAGCAGAGCGCTCTCTTCGTCCTCAACCATCTCTGGCACACCGCCGACTGACGTTGCCACAATCGGAAGATTCGCCGCCATCGCCTCGAGCAGAACGTTGGGAGAGCCTTCGCTGTGTGACGGCAGAACGAAAACATCGGCCGTGGCGTAGAAAGCCCGGACGTCGTTTACCTGGCCCGTGAAGATGACGCGCTCTTTGCAGCCAGATGACTCGGCCGCAGCTTCCAATCTGGCGCGTTCCGGTCCAGCGCCGACAATAACGAGCTTCGACGAGATTTCAGGTGTCGACTCGCTGAACTGCTTGAATGCCTCTAGCAGATCGATGTGAGCTTTTTCCCGCGATAGACGTCCAACCGAGAGCACAACACTCTCATTTCCGGCAATACCGAGACGTTTTGTCAGGGCTTCTACATCCGCGGTACTGACCGGTTGCGGTCGACGAATAGCATTGTGCTGCACTGAGATATGGTCGATAGGAATGCCGGTGGCATCGGCTAATTCTTGCGCAAAAGCCCGACACACCGTAACCAGTCGATCGGCCTTTGGCAGTGACCACTGGTCAAGTCGATTGTAGACGAGCATTTTCAGATCGGTGGCGGTATACCCGTGATGAAAAGCGACCCAGGGATATTCCTGCCAGAGCCGCGATCGCCACAGAACGAAATGCGACTTCACTGAGTTAGTGACCAGAAGGTCCGGTTGGCGACTCTCGATAACATTGCGAAGAGAGGGAATAACACTGAGATCGAAACGGCGGCGCTCAGGGATGAGTTCAACATCCAATCCCAGTGCGCCGGCCGCCGTGACAAAGTCGTTCGGTGGGCCGTGGTAATCGCGGCGCCGATCAAAGGTCACCGCACAACCCTCGATGGATGGAAGCTCGGGCGCCGTTTGGCCGAGTTCGCGCGCGGAACGATAGAACTCAAGCACGCCCTTGGCGACAGCGTTGATACTTGTCGCTTCTACGATCGAGAGAATCTTAAGAGTTGGTTTTACGTCGGGCATTACTGTGGCTGCTTAACCTTCATCGCTAGTAACTTCCGATAGACCTCAAAGAGCGAAGCGCCGAGCGTTGACCAGTCGTAGCGACTGAAAACCAGCGCCCGCCCGCCAGCGACGAGCTGCCTTCGCTGCTCTTCGTTTTCAACTACGCTGACGATTGCTTCTATCAGTTGCTCGTTCGTATCCGCAACAAGAATATTCTCTCCGTGCCGTATGTCCAGACCTTCCGCTCCGAGCGTGGTTGATACGACCGGCACGCCCGCGGCCATCGCTTCGAGGATCTTGAGACGACTTCCACCGCCGACGTTGAGCGGAACAACCGAAAGCACGGCCTTTCGATAAAATGGACGGACGTCATCAACCGTGCCGGTGACTTCGACGCCGGGAGTCTGAGCGAGTTCGCGGACTTCTCGCGCAGGATTGCGGCCGACTATCGTGAAGACCAGGTCAGGTTGGCGTGCGCGCAGTCGCGGCCAGACTTCGCGCGCGAAATTCACGGTCCCTTCGATGTTCGCGTGATAATCCATCGAACCGACAAAGACAATCCTGCGTTTCCCCGGAGCATCACGCCGTGCCGCGGCCACTGTTTCTATTTGAGCGTCAGAGTAGTAACTCGTGTCCACGCCATTTTCAATCACGAAAATTCGCGCGTCAGGGTTGAGCGCGCGCAGCCGTTCGGCATCTCTCTCGCTGACTACCACGTGTGCATCAAATTCGCGCGTGGCTCGGCCCTCGAACTCACTCATTAGTCGTGCAGTTTTCCCCGCATAAGCCCGACGCAGAAGATTCGGCTCACGCTTGCGGTACCGTTGCATCAGCTCAGATTCGATATTGTGCCAATCGCAAATTACCAGCGGCTGTTGACGTGCGGCGCGAATGATCGGCAAGTAAGCCATCAGATGAATGCTCTCAACCTGCACGACGTCGAAGTCCTTTTCGGTAAGAACGCCTTCCAGCGCTTGCTTCATCGAGGCGGTCGTGTAATTCAGCACCGGCAGAGGCGTTTGCCCCCACAACCCTCGAACGAGCTTAGCGAATGTGTAGGCAGGATCTCTTTTGACTGAGATCACTTGATGGTAAGGATTTCCAATCGGGGCTGACGAGGTGTTCCGATCACTGAAAGCCAGGAGCGTGACCTGACTTCGCTCTGCCAGCACGCGGGCGAGGTGATAGTTTCGCAGCTTCGCTCCAGTGTCGAGCGGCCAGCAAACTCTCGGCGCAAAATGCAACACGCGCATGTTCGAATCAGATGGTTTCAGGACAAATCTCCAATTGACGAGCCTGTTGCTGCGCCCGGCTTTTGATTCTAACGGGAAAAGCGGCGTATTCCGAAGAAAATTCCTGCAAATGGCCGAAATTAGTTGGGTTCCAGGCGGCTTTCATCTTGTATAATGAGCGTGGCAATTCTGCCCGCCCTCCTGACGGGGCCCACCACGCGATCCCACTTAGAGACATGTTTTCCGAGATGCTTTCCGGGACTTCAAAACAGCAGCCTGTGATCGACGACGAGAATCGGCATTTCCGTACTGATCACTTGCAAAGCGATTTAGCCGGCCGCTCAACCCGCGGTGGCGCCGTAACTCTGTCTGCGCAAGTTTTCAAGTTTGTGTTCAGCACGGTCGCAACCATTGTACTCGCGCGCATGCTCACTCCCGAGGACTACGGCTTGATCGGTATGGTCGCCATCCTCATCAATTTCGTCGGCATGTTCCAGTACATGGGCCTGTCAACGGCGACGGTCAAATGGTCCGACCTGAATCATCAACAGGTTAGCACCTTGTTCTGGATAAACATGGGGTTGAGTACCGCGATCATGCTCATCACCATTGCCAGTGGCCCGCTGCTGGCCTGGTTCTACCAAGAGCCTCGCCTGATCGGAATTACCACCGGCTATGGGATCACGGTTCTGCTTGCAGGTCTCGCGATTCAGCACGAGGCGATTCTAACCAGACAGATGCGATTCGCTGCGATTGTAGTCGTTGAGGTCGTCGCGCTCCTGATCGGTTTTGTCTCGGCCGTGGTCGCCGCCTGGCATGGCGCGGGCTATTGGGCGCTGGTCCTGAATCAAATGGTGATGACGTTCGTACTCGTGATCGGGGTTTGGGCTGCCTGCCGCTGGCGGCCGGGATGGCCCGCGCGAGGAATCGGGATTCGATCGATGTTGTCATACGGCAGCAACCTTACCGGCTTTAACATAATGACTTTTTTCTCGCGGAACCTGGATAACTTGTTGATCGGAAAATTCTGGGGCCCTTCTCAACTGGGCGTGTATTCGCGAGCCTATCAAATGTTGCTGATGCCGATGCAGCAGATCAACGCGCCGCTCGCCGCCGTTGCAATTCCCACGCTGAGCCGCCTGGCTGACTCTCCCGAGCGCTATCGCGCCGCCTATTTAAAAATTCTGGAAAAGATCGTGATGATCACGATGCCTTTAGCCGCGCTCATGATCGCCACGTCTGACTGGATGGTTCTGTTTCTGTTAGGCCCGCAATGGCGCGAGACCGGGCGCATCTTCATGCTGCTTGGTATCGCGGCCATGATTCAGCCGGTGACCAAGACTGCCTGGTGGTTGTTTTCGACGCAGGGTCGTACGCGAGAGTTATTTCACTGGGGGTTGATTGGCGGGACAGTCGCGATCGTTTCGATCGTCGCTGGCTTGCCCTGGGGAGCGACCGGCGTGGCCGCCTCTTATGCTATTGCCGATCTTTGCATCGCGACGCCACTTTTGTTCTGGTACGTGGGTCGGCGCGGTCCGGTGCGAACGGTCGACTTCTATCGGACCATTGCTCCGGTCTCTGCGGCGTCCGTGTGCTCACTCGCGACCTTGTTCCTTTGTCGTCCCTGGTTGAATGGCGTAACTGGCCTCGTCCCGCGCCTAAGTATCGCTCTCGGAATTACCGTGGCAGTTTCGCTGCTCGTTTTATCCGCATTGCCGGCTGGAAGATTGGCGATGCGAAGCCTCAAGGAAACTCTCCTGCTGCTTTTGAAACGCAATCGCTCTGTCGCCGAGCCGGCCAAATGACCATACTAAAGAAGTTCAAACAAGCTGCGCTCAAATCTCTTAAGACGGCCGGAGTCTCGACGCTGGTTCACAACAGTCGTTGGCGCCGGCAGCGACTATTGATTCTCGCCTATCACGGAATCTCTTTGTCTGACGAACACCTGTGGAACGGATCGCAGTTCATTTCAGCCGATCTCCTTCGTACTCGTCTGGAGCTGCTCAAGAAATCAAAGTGTGCAGTGCTGCCACTCGGTGAAGCCGTGGAACGGCTTTACGCGAACGATCTGCCTGACCGGGCCGTGGCGATAACTTTCGATGACGGCACTTCGGATTTTCACCGGAGAGCGTTTCCACTTATTCAGGAGTTTGGGTTCCCGGTCACGCTTTATCTGACGACCTTCTACTCTTATTACCAGCGGCCGGTGTTCGACCTGATGTGCTCTTACCTGCTTTGGAAGGGGCGAAACACAACTCTCGATCTGTCGAAGATTACCGGCCGAGATTTGCGGATGGATTTGAGCAACTTCGCATTACAAGAGGCTGCTCGCCGAGAGATACAGGCGTTTGTTCGCGAGCAAAAACTGTCCGCCGACGAGAAAGATGCCCTTGCTGCCTCGTTGGCGGCGCACCTGGACGTCGACTATGACGCTTTGCTCGAGCAACGAATCATGCACAACCTGACGGCGGACGAAGTCGGTCAACTGGCCGCCGGCGGAATTGATGTCCAGTTGCATACGCACCGTCATCGGACGCCGGTGGATCGCCAACTCTTTCTGCGCGAGATCGAAGATAACCGGAAGATCATTCAGGAAATGACGGGAAAGTTTCCCACGCATTTTTGTTATCCGAGCGGAGTCTGTGACCTGAGGTTTCTTCCCTGGTTGAGGGAAGCAGGTGTGGTTTCAGCCACGACGTGCGAACTGGGCTTTGCGTCGCGAAGTTCAAATCAGTTGTTGCTGCCACGATTTCTCGACAACACTACTTTGTCGTCAATTGAATTCGAAAGCTGGCTGACCGGTATTTCAGCGGCGCTGCCTCGACGGAATCTGGCGGAACGGGCGTTTGCGGGAGGCACATCATGACGCTGATAGCCGGCATCTTCTCTCGCAACGATCGCCCGTTGGCAGACTCGGCTTGCGCGAGCCTGCGGCAGGCGATCTCTCGTAATCCGGCTGACGAGGTTAAGACTTTCCGGGACCACCGAAGCTACTTCGCAAAGGTAGACATCGGGGCATTTCGTGAACCGGGCTTTTTCATCGACCCGAGCGGCGCGTTATCTCTGCTGGCAGGCGAGCCTTTGCTCAGCAACCGAGACATCCCCTCGAACCGGCTACAGGATCTGACTGCCATTCACGAGCAATCGCTCAATAACAATTGGAATGTGCTGCGCGAAGCTGACGGAACCTTTTGCATGGTTCAATACCAACCTCAAACGGGAACGCTCTCTCTCATCGCTGACAAGGCGGGCGTCAGGCCTCTTTATTTTTGGCTTGACGACGAGCTGGTTGTTTTTGCAAGCGCGCAACGCATCCTTGAAGAGCTTTCGTTCGTGCCGAAGAAGATGGACCTACGGGCGGTGACCGAGGTCGTGGCGTTGGGAACACCGCTGGTCGATCGCACACCCTACACCGGCGTATTCTTCCTAAAACCGGCCGAGATCGTACAGATAACAAATGAAGAAACGTCGCGAAGCTGCTATTGGCGCTGGGACGAAATCAAAACTGAGAGCGAATCCGAGCCGTCGCGCCTGGCAACTGTATACGATCGTTTTCAATCGGCGATAAAACGCAGAAACAGAAATGATGAAGCGACGGCCGCGTATCTCAGCGGCGGTCTTGATTCACGTTGCATCGTCGCGGCCCTTTGTCACCACGGCGGGCGAGTGCGCACCGTGAATTTCGCCAGACCGGGAACGCAGGACTACCACTTCGGAAATGATTTTGCTGAGAAGATCGGATCCGCCCACGAGAGTATTCCAAAAGAAAGAGGCGACAATATTCCCGATTACTCGTCGCTGATGGCTAAAGCTTTGGGAGGATCCAATCACGGTCAAGGGCCCGCGGAACGCCCGCAATTGGTTTGGTCGGGCGAAGGCGGAAGTGGTTTGCTCGGCTGTGTTGGCCTCAGCGAATCCGTCGTCGCCTTGATGCGCGCCGGTAAGGTTGATAGCGCAATCGAAGAGTATTTGCAGATCGGGCAGAAGAACATCCCGATCAAACTCTTCAGGTCAGAGATTCTGGAAGGCCTCCGCGATGTTATCAAGCAGGGGATACGCGAAGAACTAAACGAGTTGCACACAGAAGACGCAGGCTGGAACTTCTACCTCTTCCTGATGCATACCGACCAGCGGCGCAACTTTATGCGCCATTTTGAGAGCATCGATTTGCACCGGCTGGAATTTCAGTTGCCTTTTTTCGATGCCGGGTTTTTGACGTCTGTCATGGCCACGCCGCTCGACTGGTGTTTGCGGCACAGGTTCTACATCAAATGGTTATCGCTTTTTCCAACGCCAGTCACGTCAGTGCCGTGGCAGGCTTACCCTGGTCATCAGCCGTGTCCGGTGTCGATCCCAACCGAACTTGCCTATCAATGGGATGACGCTTTTCGAGCAGAGGAAGACGCGTCACAGAATCAAAGGGTTATCGAGCAAGCGGCTGAGCTTCTGCGCTCGGGCGATTTTCCGTACCAGATTCTGAATAAGAGAAAACTACGCCTGGCGACCTGGATCCATTCCAGAGGCTGGCGCGATTACAGGTACGCAATCGAAGCAGCGCAAACGTACTACTCTTACTCGAAGAAATGCGGCGGCGAGTTCACGTTCTCGCACACTTAGAAGATGGAACGCACAAAGATGACATCAACAACACAGAATTTGCCGCCCGAGATTTCGACGGTGGGGGCTACCTTTGGCGTAAAGTGCGAGCTGGCAGTTCCGTCAGTCAGCGTTATTATTCCGGCCTACAACGTCGCGGCTTTCATAAACGAGACGCTGGCGTCAGTATTCGCACAAACGTTTACGGACTTTGAAGTGATCGTTGTCAACGACGGCTCGCCGGACACCGAAGAGCTCGATCGCGCTATCCAACCTTACCGAGAACGAATTCATTACCTTAGCCAAAATAACCGTGGCGCGAGTGCGGCCCGCAACACCGGATTGCACGCGGCCCGAGGAGAGTTAATCGCATTTCTCGATGCGGACGACCTGTGGTCGCCGAATTATTTGGAAGAGCAAATCAAGTTCATGCGCGAGTATGACTGTGACCTCGCGTGCGCGGACGCAATGATCTTCGGAATCTCTGCGGACGCCGGGCGGAGTTACATGGACTCGTTAATGGCAACGGCGCCGGCGCAAGGCCGGGTGACATTTCTTGAGCTGGTTAACGCGGAACGGAGCTTGATAACCTCGGGTGTCGTGGCCCGCCGCGACTTGATCCTGGAGGTCGGCCTTTTCGACGAGACGCTTCGTAATGCGCAGGATTTCGATCTATGGCTGCGCCTGGTCAGAAACGGGGCCCGGCTTGCTTACCACCGGCAAGTGCTCTTGCGCTACCGGTCCCGCCTGAACAGTTTATCGGGCGACGCTATCAATTCACACCGCCGTGAGTTGCTCGTCTTTGACAAGATTGAGCAGTCGTATGACTTTACGCCGGACGAGCGCGCCGAAGTTTCCGCAGTGATTCGCAACCGCAGGGCGTTGCTGGAATATGAATTAGGCAAGCTTTATTTGCTGCCGGGTGAATTTGCGCGCGCGCGCGAATCGTTCGCGAAAGCAAACAGCTTGAGGGCGGGATGGAAGTCCAAAGTGGCACTGCTGCTCACACGTGTCGCACCGCGTTTGCTCCAAACTCTTTACGCAGTTCGCACGAAGAAAGCGATTGCCGATTAGAACGTCATGAGAAACGTCAAAGAGATCCTCTCGAAATCGAATCGGCTGCACAATGTGTCGCAGCCGTGGCATCACACACAGGCCGATAACCTGGCGGCCGAGTTGGAAACCAGCGGTATTGTTGTCTTGCCGTCGCTCTTCAGCGCGGAGCAACTGCACGGAATGCAGCGGGCGTTTGAGAGCCGGCTGCGGCGAATGCGCTGGAACAACTTCGAGGGCTATCAAAAGACCGAGATCTATCGACACATGGTCGAGGATGTTTTGTTGCTGGATCAGGGTTTTCTCGATCTCGCCGTGCATCCTCTGGTCAAAGAGATCCTGACGCGCTACCTCGGCACGAAATACGAATTGACGGAAGCGAAGGGCTGGAAGTCTTTGCCGACTAAATACGACTTTCATGGTTGGCATGGTGACACCTGGTACGATCAATCCACGCAGCAGGCCATTCACAGGGAAATCAAGCTGGCCATGTACCTAACCGACGTGCGCAGCGGAGCGTTCAAGTTCATCAAAGGAAGCCATCGAAAGCAGCACCCGCACAATCTGAAGAAGGCCGAGGCTAAAGAGCTGCCCTTTTCTGACGTCATCGAATTAACCGGCGCCGCCGGAACCGTCTTTCTGTTTGACACCTCCGCGATTCATCGCCAGAGCATACCGATCCTGGAACCTCGCCAGGCTATCTTCTATGCCTATCATGATCCCGACGTACCGATTCAGGCCGAAGACATCGCCTACTATCGCTACCATCCATTACTGCTCAACGCGGCATTCCTCGGCGATCTTTCCGCAGAGGACCGGCGCATCCTGGGCTTTGGGAACAAAACAAACTTTCAACCCGCGTTTGAACGGCGGGACCAGCCCCCTTTCATCTATGAACTCTTCCAGGCAGCCGATAGCGCACGACTGCGCATTGAAAAGCTGCGCGAACGGATCGTCGCGAGATGGAAGCGAACCTTTCAGAAGTCCGGCCAACCTTAGTTTGCCGAGAGTGGCACAGACTTTCGGTCTCTGATGATGCTTAGCCTCCACAGAATGAAGTCTGTGCCACATGCATATGCCCACATTACTTTCAGTCTTTGGCGTTGAACCGCGGCGCATCGGCGGCACCGAGACCTTTGCGCGCGAGCTTTCACTGCAACTGGGGGAACGCGGTTGGAAGAGCGTGCTCTGCTTTCTTTCTGAGCCAACGGGCGAAGTGCGACAGTTCCTCGATCTGCCAAACATCTCTTTCGCAGGGCTCGCGAACTCGACTGACGGCGGCCGGGATGCTCGCCGAAATCTGAAGCAGATCGTGCGTGAACATCGCCCGGAGATTTTGCATCTCCACTACATCAGCTTTCTCAATCTCTATTCGTGGGACGCTCGCCTTCATTCAGTCAGGCAAGTGTTCTTCACCGACCACCATTCACGTCCGGCGGGGTACGTTCAGGTGCGAGCACCGTTCTGGAAGCGTGGCGTGGCGCGTCTCATCAATTTGCCGCTTACCAAAGTGATCTGTGTCAGCAACTATGGCTACGAATGCATGACCTCGTTTGGTTTGCTGCCGCGAAACCGTTTCGAGATGATTTATAACGGGGTGGACCTGGCGCGCGTCAAAACCGACCCGCAACTCGCGGACGCATTTCGCCGGCGATATTCAATTCCCGCAGAACGGGCGATTGTCACTCAGGTGAGTTGGATGATTCCGGAGAAGGGCATCGCCGATTTTCTTGAGGCGGCCCGGCTGGTGATTGAGCGGAATCGCAACGTGCAATTTGTTTTAGTCGGCGACGGCGCCCATCGCGAGCGGTACATGGAAGAGGCCGCGGCGAAGGGGCTCGGAGATCACATCACCTGGACTGGAATGGTCGACGATCCATTCGGTGAAGGGGTCTTTCACGCGGCGGACGTGGTGTGTCAGTTTTCGCGTTGGGAAGAAGTGTTCGGTTGGATGATTGCGGAGGCGATGGCCCACGGTAAGCCGGTGGTGGCGACGCGAGTTGGCGGCATCCCGGAGGTGATTACCAACGGAGTGACCGGTCACCTGGTCGATCGCGGCGACGCCAGGGCGATGAGCGATCGCATTTTGGAATTTCTGGATGACCCGGAATTAAGGATACGTATGGGCGATGCAGGACGCGACGCGGTCTCTGGTAAGTTCGATCTGCGAAAGAACGTAGCGCGGTTGATAGATAGTTACGGAGTTTCATAAGAGATGAGGATGGCCGGCGGATCTGGCCAAAAGCGTGAGGGGGATCATTTGGCGCTGGTAGTTGCCAGACGCGCCGGATTTCCTGCGACTGTCGCTCTCGCTGGTACATCTTTTGTGACGACGGCGCCGGCGCCAACGGTCGCGTTCTCGCCGACGGTTACACCGCACAGAAGCGTCGCGCCGCTGCCGATACTGGCACCGCGCTTGATCACGGTGGGCACGACTTGCCAATCGGCCTCTGATTGCAGCGCGCCGTCCGGGTTTGTGGCGCGTGGATACTTGTCGTTAATAAATATGACGCCATGCCCGATGAAGACTTCGTCCTCGATCGTCACGCCTTCACAAATAAAGGTGTGACTTGAGACTTTGCAGTTCCGTCCCACGAAGACGCCTTTTTGGATTTCCACGAACGAGCCGATTCTGGTGCCATCGCCAATCTCACAACCGTAGAGATTGACGAAGTGATAGATGACTACGCCTTGACCGAGCTTGACGTCAGGCGCGATGACACAGAATTGTCCGGGCATGGAATTGGGAACTGATGTAGAGTCTACTTCAGATCAAAACTGCTTGATCGAGTCCGCAATACGTGACCCGTTTCGGGACAGCAAAACGAGAGTGATACACATCTGTCGCAGAATGATCTTTCTACGGCGCAGGATCAATTAGCTGGATGCCGCCGGGGCGCCTTGATCTGCTTCATCCTCGTCGTCGCTGCTGTAATACCCGGACTTGTAATATCCCGCGTATCCCGCGTAGTAGTAATCGTGCGATTCCATCTTCACGTTGTTCAAGACTACGCCGAAGATGTGGGCGCCAACATCCAGTAGTTGCTGCTTTGCCCGGCGCACAACAGCACGTGAACTACGGCCGCCATGGACAACCAGAATGACTCCATCGACGAACGTAGAAAGGATCGAAGCATCCGTAAACGAAATCGCGGGCGGAGAGTCCACAATGATGTGTGTAAACTTCTCACGCAAAGTGGTCAACAAGCGACGCATCTCATCGGAGCCGAGCAGTTCTGCAGGATTCGGGGGAATCGGCCCCGAAGTCAGCAGTTTCAAATTCGGCTGCTTTTCATATGTCTGAATCAGTGAGTCAATGTCATTCGACTCGCCCGAAAGGCAATTAGTCAGACCTCGAGCGTTAGAGAGTTGGAAATGAGTGTGCAATCGAGGCCGGCGCAGATCGCAATCAACTATCAGGACCGTGGCACCGGTTTGTGCCAGGATGAAAGCGGTATTAATCGCGGTAGTCGTCTTGCCTTCTGAGGGCTGACTCGAGGTGACGAGAATGGTCTTCGGCGGCGTCCCTGCGGACGAGAGTAACAGCGAAGTACGCAAGTGACGATATGACTCAGAAATGGGCGATCTAACGTCGCTCACCATCGCGAGCGCGGTCGTCTCATTCGGTCCGGCTGCGTGCTGAGAGCCTGGCAGACGCTTCTCGTTCCGAACTGCAGGAATCAAGGCCAGAGAGGGAAGGTGAATGTAGCGATCAACATCATCAGCCGACTTGATCGTGTCGTCGAGGAAATCAAGCAGGAAAGCCAAACCAATGCCCGCTATCAGAGCCAGCACGAATGCGATGATGATATTTTGCAGGCGTGCCGGGCCCACCGGTGCGTGCGGTAGCCGGCTGTATGTAGAGATGCTGACGTCCGTGCCCCTTTCCGTTCCGGTAGCTGTTAACTCGCGGCGCTTCTGCATGAGAGTGTTGAGGTACTGCTGGTCAGTAGTCAGATCCTGAGTCATCTGGGCGAGTTGGATGATGTTCCGGGTTTGTTTGGTGGTGATCCCGTGTTGTTTGCTATATGCCGCTTCCAGGCTCTTTTGCTGTGCTGTGGCGGCATCGGCTCGAGCTTTCATGGATGCCAGAACTTCCACCGGAGCTTTCGTCAATTCGCCTTCAACCTGTTTGATTTGGGCTCGGATCTGCTTCACTTCGGGCCATTCATCTCTATATTTTTGTAGTAGGCCAGTCTCCTTATCTTTCAGATCGGTGAGCTTCTTGCGGAGTTCGATAATGCGTTCGTCTTTCTGGACTTCGGGATTAGCAAAAGGATCCGGAGCGCTCTTTGCCGCGTCATAGTTTGCCAGCCGCGTCCGTTTCTCATTCTCGGCCGCCAGAAGCTGGGCGCTATAAGTACTGATTCGCACCTGCTCCAGATTACTTCCCGCCTCAGACGTTAGCGGCAGGTTGTTGTCCCTGGCAAAAGCGAACCGTGCATCCTGTCCGTTCTTGATCTTGTCCTGATACTTGGCGATTTCCTGCGCCAGGGAGGTTGCGGCTTTGCTCGTACCGGATTCGAGGCGTTCTGCGTTGTTCGTTACGAACACGTCGGCCAGGGTGTTGGCGATTTTCTGTGCCAATTGCGGATTCGTGTGGCGATATCTAATAGTCACCAAGCTGGTTCCCGGAACCGGCTCGACAGTTTCACCCGCCGCGATCGTGTCCTCAAATGGTTCGAGCCGGGCCGACTCTTCCGGCGTAAACTGACGTTCTCTCAACTCGTCTTCGCCGATTGGTAGGGCGCCAGAGGCCGACGGTGAGGCAACCACGGGTTTCTCTCGCGAGAATATTCGTCTCAAAGAGACGAAGATGCTGCTTTGCCCTTGACCTCCGAGGAAGGTCGGATCGTTGTGAAGGTTAAGAGTGAGAATTACCTGACGCGCTAGTGACGGATTCCGCAGAAGCTTTAATTGCGTACCCCAAAAATTCGGATCCGTCGGGGCGTTGATCACCACCTGGCTGCTCTGTAGCAAGCTTTGCTGTTTCGGTTCGATGCGGATCGTGGTAGCGCCTTCGTAGATCGACGGCTCCCGGTACGCCTGGATTGTAACCAACGACGTAACTACAAGGATTATGCTTAAGATGAGCCACTTGCGTTTCAGTATTACAAACAGATACTCGCGCAAATGCGCGTCGCTGGATGCACTGCCGTACCTGTCATACTTGCCGTAAGGCTTTGACTGAGTGAGCTGCTCCAGCGACCTGTCCACGTTGCGTCCCGCCGGAATCAATCTTTCGTCTTGAGTCATGATCTTAGAACCTTATTCTCCGCTCCAGATAAATGCAGATCGATAATAATAGCAGACGCACGCCCTGAGGCAAGTCAAAGGCCGTCGGGACGGGCCCGGTGAACATCTCAGGATGCGGTGGCTGCGACGAAATCCCGCAGAGCATTCTGCCACGAAGGTAGCGGATCAAGGCCCAGCGCCTCTGAAATCAGGCAACGCAACCGCGAATTACGCGGCCTTGGGGCCGATCGGTTCAGGCTGTCCAGACCAACGCCCTGAACCAAATCGGGGTCCAGACCTGCCATTTCGAGGGCGCAGCGCGCGAACTCTTCGAAGCTTGAGCCTACACCCGCGTTTACCACGTGATACGTGCCCGGCAAGTCAAGCTGCGCCAGCCGGCGCAGTTGCCGGGCGAGATCCGGGGCGTACGTAGGCGTCCCGACCGCATCGTTAATCGCCCGCAAGGTTTCGCCGCGACGGGCGCAGTCAATCACCGAACTGAGAAAGTTTGTTCCTCCGGACCCGAAAATATATCCACTTCGCACGATGATCGTCCTGGCCCAGGCATTTTGAGCGCGCCGTTCACCCTCAAGTTTTGAAACAGCGTAGACGCTTTGTGGATTTGGTTGATCGCGCTGGGTGTAAAAGCCGTTCTTCTCACCATCGAAAACATAGTCGGTCGAGATCGTTATGAACAACGCCCCGAGGCGGCGACAGCCAAGAGCGAGCAACTCCGGTCCGTACGCGTTAACTTTTTGCGCGCGCTCAGAATCAAATTCACATTGGTCAACATTGGTCCAGGCGGCACAGTTGATTACTACCTCCGGACGTTCGCGCTCGAGAGTCGCATTTACCTGATCCTCGTCCGTAATATCCAACGAGGCGTGATCCAGGCGCGCAATTTGATCACCTTCTCCCGTGCAACGCTCAAACACGGCGCGTCCAACCAATCCTGCTGCGCCCGCGATCAGTAGTCTCACGCCGTCCCAACCTCCGTGCCGTATTGGAGGGCATAGTATTCGCGGTAGGCGCCACTACGCACGCGCTCAAGCCAGTCGGGATTGGCCTGGTACCAGTCGATCGTTTTGCGCAAGCCACTGGCCCACGTTTCGCGGGGGCGCCATCCCAGCTCTGACTCCACAAATGTGGGATCGATCGCGTAGCGCCGGTCATGCCCCGGGCGATCTTTCACAAAGCGGATGAGCGAAGTTGGTTTATCCAACGCGTCAAGCACGCTCTTTACCACGTCAAGGTTTCGTTGCTCATTGCGCGCGCCAATGTTGTAGACCTGTCCGGTCCGCCCTTCTTCCAGGACCCGGAGAATTGCGCGGCAGTGATCGTCAACATAGATCCAGTCGCGCATGTTAAGGCCGTCGCCGTAGAGCGGAATTGGCTCGTCTGCCAGAGCATTCGAAATCAGCAGTGGCAGAAACTTTTCGGGAAACTGCCGCGGACCGTAGTTGTTGCCGCAACGCGTAATCACACTATCAAGACCGAAGGTATGATGCGCCGCGCGCACCAGATGTTCGGCGGCCGCCTTTGATGCCGCATAAGGACTATTGGGTTTGAACGGGGAGTCCTCGGTGAAGTATGTGTTCTCATCTTCCGTCAGACTTCCCATTACTTCGTCGGTGGAAATCTGCAAAAAACGTTTCACTCGCCGCTCGCGCGCGGCATCCAGGAGGACTTGAGTTCCCAGCACGTTCGTGCGAATAAACTCACTTGCTGAATGAATACTTCGATCGACATGCGATTCGGCCGCGAAATTGATTATTGCTTCTGTCCCCTCACTTAACGCGGCCAGGACTGCCTCACGATTGGCGATATCGCCCTGTACGAAATGATGGCGGCTCTCGTCCAGGCCTTTGAGGTTATCGAGATTTCCGGCGTATGTGAGGGCATCAAAATTAGTCACCTCCGATGCCGGAATGCAATTGAGCGCGAGTCGCACGAACGCCGAGCCGATAAATCCCGCCCCGCCTGTCACAAAAAATACGGACATTACCTGTCAGCTCGCTTGTCTTTGCTAAGAGTACCAGGCGGCCGAACGTCTTGACGTTGCCTCCCCGGCGCCTATCGCTGACACAGTAAGGACGGGGCCCCCGACTGTCAACCATTGTAACAAGAGATGTTCGGCACAGGTAATTCTTAACTCCGGCTAATTTATTGCCCGGACGAGCGCCTTAGCCGGAGGATTTCCAGATCGCCGAGGGATTGGGAGGATTTGCGGGAGTTTGAGAAACGCTGAGTCTGATAGAATTTCAAAAAGGAAGCAGCGGGCTTTCTGGAGCGCTTGATTGGAGATGTGCGCCCGCGAATCAGAAGTGGCTGCTTGGTGGTGAACATGCTCGCTGTTAGACTGAAAAGCAGTCTACTGACCTGAACGAAAGAGGCGCAATGACCAAGGCATCAGACCTTCAGAGTGTTCGCCGAACTGGTGACGCCGATTCCGTGACGTCTCCACGCGAAGCCGGCGAAGGTCTTGCGGGCCATGAATCTCTGGCGCTCCCTGAAGAGCCGATCGTCATTATTGAAGCGAGCACGTCATGGGTATCTCTACAGCTTCGCGATTTGTGGAATTACCGCGAGTTGCTCTATTTCTTAACGTGGCGCGATGTGAAGGTTCGCTACAAACAAACCCTCCTCGGCGCGGCTTGGGCGATCATTCAGCCGCTGTTGACGATGCTGATATTCACACTGTTGTTTGGGAGACTGGCGGGCATTAAGTCCGACGGCATTCCCTATCCGATTTTCGCGTACGCGGGCCTTCTGATCTGGACGTTCTTTGCCAACGCCGTGACGAACAGTGGGAACAGTCTGGTCGGGAGCGCAAACCTGATTACCAAGATCTACTTTCCGCGTATGATCATTCCCGGCGCCGCCGTAGGCGCGGGATTGATTGATCTGGCCCTCGCTTTTCTGCTTCAGATCGGACTGATGATTTACTACGGTATTGTACTCAGCCCCCGGAGCCTGATGGTTCCGGTGCTGGTCTTGCTAACGACGCTGCTGGCTGTCGGCGTGGGAATGTGGTTATCCGCTCTCAACGTAAAGTATCGTGACATTCGTTATGCAATTCCGTTTCTCATCCAGTTGTGGATGTTCGTCTCGCCAGTGATTTATCCGGCGAGTATGCTGCCGCCAAGATGGCGCTGGGTCTTCGCGTTGAATCCGCTGACCGGCATTATCGAGAACTTTCGCGTGGCGGTGTTTGGCGGTAGTTTCAACTGGAGCGCCCTTGCTGTATCCGCGACCATAACGTTGTTAGTGCTTGTCGGGTCTGCATATTCGTTCCGCCGCATGGAAAAAACCTTTGCCGATATTGTCTAGTAGCTCAATGCCACCGATCATCAAAGCAGAACACATAGGCAAGCAATACCAGATCGGTACGCGAGACGCAGCCTATTCAACCCTCCGCGAGACCCTGGTGAGCGCCGCCCGCGCGCCGTTCAGGATGTTTCGTAACAATGGCCGTCGAGCGGACCAAAAGTTCTGGGCGCTGCGCGATGTTAGTTTCGAGGTCAACCCGGGCGAGGTGGTCGGGATCATCGGCCGAAACGGGGCCGGCAAATCAACGCTGCTCAAAATTTTATCGCGAATTACGGATCCAACGACTGGCCGCGCTGAACTTTATGGCCGCGTTGCCAGTCTGTTGGAAGTAGGCACGGGGTTTCACCCGGAACTGACGGGTCGCGAGAACATTTTTCTTAATGGCTCAATTCTAGGCATGACGCGCAAAGAGATTGAGCGAAGATTTGACGAAATCGTTGCCTTTGCCGAAGTCGAAAGGTTCATCGACACGCCCATCAAACGCTACAGCAGCGGCATGCACGTGCGACTCGCCTTTGCCGTGGCGGCACATTTAGAACCGGAAATCCTTATTGTTGATGAAGTATTGTCAGTTGGAGACGCGCAGTTTCAGAAGAAGTGTCTCGACAAGATGGAGGACGTGGGTAAACATGGACGCACGGTTCTATTCGTGTCTCATAACATGCCGGCGGTCACTCGCCTTTGCAACCGTGCAATCCTACTTGACGAAGGCCAAGTCATCGAGGACGGCCCCGTCCATAGTATAGTAAGCATGTACTTGCGCTCAGGCATGGGCACTACGGCAGTGCGTGAGTGGCATGGTACGCAATGCCCAGGGAACGACATCGTGCGGTTAAGTGCGGTGCGCGTGCGCTCCGAGGACGGTAATATTTCTGAGGCCGTGGATATACGGCGACCCGTCGGGATTGAGATGGAGTTTGAGGTACTCAGATCCGGTCATATCTTAGTACCCAATTACCATTTCGGTAACGAAGAAGGTGTTTGTGTGTTTGTGGCCGGCGACCAGGATCCGATATGGCGCCAAACACCGCGACCCAAAGGAAAATACATCAGTACTGCCTGGATTCCCGGCAACCTGTTGTCCGAAGGAACTCTAATTGTTGGGGCTGCTGTCAGCACGATGAATCCAGTGCATACACACTTCTTTGAGCGGGATGCGGTGGCTTTTCAGGTAATCGACACTCTGGATGGCGATTCGGCCAGGGGCGATTACGCCGGTGCATTTCCTGGAGTAGTCAGGCCGATGCTTCGATGGGCTACCCAGTTGAAGCAAGGAGAATCTCACCGAAACGGCGCTTACTGAGGATTACGATTCTGACCGTATGAAAAAGCATCTGTCACCAAGGTTGAAGAAACAGGTTCTTTTTCCCCTTATGTCGATCATGATCTCGCTTTCCGTGATCGAAGTTATTTTGCACGTCGTTTCTTTCGCCGCTCCCAAGAAGTACTATTCTATGCTTGGTATTTCGCAGGCGCCAATCTTCGTCAAGGACAACCGACTCGTCCTTCGCCCGAACCCTGACTTTACTGAACACGACGAGAGAGGCTTCCGTAACGAATCAGCGGCCGGCCCCATAGCTATTGTCGTGTTAGGAGACTCACAAACCTACGGGACAGGGGTTAGGCGAGAAGAAGCATGGCCCAAGCAATTGGGTAAACTGGATAATGAGAAGGTTTACAATATGGCCTGTGGAGGCTGGGGTCCGACGCAAAGCTTGCTTCTTTTCGACGATGCAATTGCCTTAAAGCCCAAGCTTATCATCGAGGCCTTCTATAGTGGAAACGACATGTACGACTCGTTTTCAAATGTCTACTATGATGGGCAATTGCCGGAATTGAAAACGAAGGACGCAAAAGAGAGCGGTCGGATTCGCGAAGCAGAACAAAAAGAAACCGTACATGACAAGGTAATGCGGTTATACAAACAAGGCGGCGCGACGGACGCTTTTGCGGTGTCCCAGGTTGGACCGGCGTCCTGGTCCATGAAAATCAGGAAATTTCTAGGTGACCATATTAGACTCTATCAACTGCTGGCTGTGCTGAAACAAAACTTGCGTGCAGACAATAGCAATCAGACCGGGTGGGAATCCGACAAGCGTCTGGCTGAAACAGAGCGTGACCGGGATTACTATCAGGTGTTTGAAAGTGAAAAGGTGAAGACCATCTTCACTCCTGAGTTGCGACTGGTAGCGCTCAATGCCGCTGACTCCAGAATTGCCGAAGGACATCGAATCGGATTGGAAGCGATTCGCGTCATGAGCCAAAAAGCCAGGGTAGCCGGGATTCAATTCGCGGTCCTGCTGGTGCCGACCAAAGAAATGGTCTTCAAGGACGCGGCCTATGCGGCCGTGGCTCCGAGGTCGAAGTCCTACCAGGCGCTGTTGGAGAATGAAGAGCTGCTCAGACAGAAAACGATCAGCTTCCTGGCCCGCGAAGACATCAAGACTATCGACGCCCTGCCGGCATTGGCGGCCAGGGTCAAAGACGGAGCGCAACCTTATCCATGGTCCTCTGACGGCCATCCCAACCCGGAAGGCCACAGAGCTATTGCCGAGGTGGCATTGGCAGAACTGAAGCGACAGAATTTGTGGTCCAGGTAACCTGAAGCCACTTTTTTTAGTAATAATATTTCGTGGCTGGCTCAAGACAACCGGCGCTGTTAGACTAAATGTTTAAAGTTGCAATCGGTTTTCAGAAACAAATTCAGATATTAAGGATTGTCGGATCCAAGCTTGTTGAACCAGCAAGTTTTTGGGCACTGCCGCATCGGACGAATCGATTCGACTCAGAGCTACAAAACGTAATAGTGAGAGATTAAGATCGTGAAAGCAGTCATTCTTGCTGGTGGATTGGGAAGCCGTTTGGCTGAAGAGACCGATCTTAGGCCTAAACCTATGGTCGAGATCGGGGGCCGGCCCATTCTCTGGCACATTATGCAGCATTACGCACACTACGGTGTGCGGGAATTCGTCATTGCCTTAGGCTACAAGAGCGAGATCATCAAGCATTTTTTCCTCGACTACCAACTTATGAGCAGGAGCCTCACGGTTGATCTGGCGAACGGCAACATCGACATGCACGGAAACGGTCGCGAGAACTGGAAAGTACATCTGATTGAAACCGGCATCGAAACTAACACCGGTGGTCGCGTTAGGCGCTTGGAACCGTGGCTGAAAGGTGAAACCTTCGTGCTTACTTACGGCGACGGCGTCTCTGATGTCAACGTCGCCGACCTCCTAAGATTCCATCAGGCGCACGGGCGCATTGCAACAGTCACTGCTGTCCGCCCCCCGGCTCGCTTCGGCGGTCTCGCCTTCGAGGGTGATCTCATAGAAGAGTTCATCGAAAAACCCCAAATCGGCGAAGGCTGGATCAACGGCGGCTTCTTTGTGTTTGAACCGGCTATCTTCGACTACTTCAAGAGTGATGATGATAGTCTTGAAGCAGATGCGCTGGAACAACTGGCGCGCGACCGTCAGTTAGCGGCCTATCGCCATGACCGCTTCTGGCAGTGCATGGATACGCTGCGCGACAAACGCTTGCTGGAGACCCTGTGGCAGGAGAAACGGGCGCCCTGGAAGGTGTGGGATGAATGATTTCTGGCTTGATCGGCCAGTGTTTGTCACTGGAGCTACCGGCCTTGTCGGAGGCTGGCTGGTCCGGCGTTTGCTTGATGCGCGGGCAGACGTAACCTGCCTGGTGCGCGATTGGGTTCCCCAAAGTGAACTCGTCCGCAGTGGTTTACTCGAACAAGTCAAAACGGTGCGGGGCGATGTACGGGATCGGGAATTGTTGGAGCGCACGCTTGGTGAATATGAGATTGATACGGTAATCCATCTAGCGGCGCAAACCATTGTAACCATAGCGAACCGTAACCCAGTCTCGACTCTGGAAACAAATATTCAAGGGACGTGGAACTTACTTGAGGCTTGTCGCCGCAGTCCGACGGTGAAGCAGATAGTGATGGCATCGTCAGACAAGGCATACGGCGATCACGACTCTTTGCCTTATGACGAAGAGACGCCACTGAGGGGCAGACACCCTTACGACGCGAGCAAGTCTTGTTCTGATTTGATTTCGCAGGTTTACGCTAAGACGTACGGGCTACCCGTGGCCATTACCCGCTGCGGAAATTTTTATGGTGGCGGCGACCTCAATTGGAACCGCCTCGTACCGGGCACGATTCGCTCGGTACTGCGCGGGCAGCGTCCTGTGATCCGTTCGGATGGTCAATACGTTCGTGACTACTTCTACGTCGAAGACGGGGCGGCAGTCTATATACTGCTGGCCGAAAGACTGGCGAGCAATCCTGAACTTTATGGCCAAGCGTTCAATTTCTCAAACGAGACGCAGGTGACTGTGCTCGAACTGGTCCAAAAGATTTTGAATCTGATGGGCTCAGACCTACAACCGGAAGTGCGCAACGAAGCGACGAATGAGATTCGCCATCAATATCTCAGTGCGGCGAAGGCGCGCGACCAACTAGAATGGCGGCCGATTTTTACGCTCGAGAAAGGACTGCAGCAGACGATTGAATGGTACCAGGAGTTCTTTGGGGCTCAGGCTAGATGAACACTTCACAAATCACACGGTGCCGTTCTTGCGCCGGAGACCAGCTCATCACCATCCTATCGCTCGGTTCTACACCTTTGGCGAACTCTCTGCTCACTGCCGCGCAACTGGAAGAGCCGGAAGCCAGCTATCCGCTGGATCTGGCCTTCTGTCCCGGTTGCACGCTGATCCAGATTACTGAGACTGTCCCCCCCGAAAAACTATTCCGCGAATACCTCTACTTCTCTTCGTTTTCCGATACGGTACTTGAGCACGCGCGCGCGCTGGCCGAGCGGGTTATCACGTCTCGCGACCTCAACGGCAATAGCCTGGTGATGGAAGTTGCGAGCAACGACGGTTACCTGCTGCAAAACTACAAACGCGCCGGCATATCCGTCCTGGGAATTGAGCCGGCGGTCAACATCGCCAGAGTTGCGCTGGAAGAACGCGGCATCGAAACCGTCTGTGACTTCTTTGGCGAATCTTTGGCCCGCGAGTTGGCCAGCCGCGGTATCGCCGCAGACGTTATTCACGCTCATAATGTGCTGGCCCACGTCGCCGGCCTGAACGGTTTTGTGCAGGGCGTGGCGTTGGCTCTTAAGGACGACGGAGTGGCCGTCATCGAAGTGCCTTACGTGAAAGACATGATTGATCGGTGCGAGTTCGACACCATATACCACGAGCACCTTTGCTATTTCTCGCTCACGGCACTAGCTAATCTTTTCCGGCGACATGGTTTGCACGTTCAGGACGTAAATCAAACGCCAATACATGGTGGCTCTCTGCAAATATTCGTAGAGAAAACCATGGCCGGTATGAAAATTCGCCAGTCAAAAACAGTCAGCCGAATGCTGGAAACAGAGCGCGAAAGCGGCGTGTGTCAGGCAGAGTTTTATCTGGGCTTTGGCGCGAAGGTTCAAGAACTGCGCACAGACTTGCTCGCGCTTCTGCGCGAGTTGAAGCAGCAGGGCAAACGCATCGCTGCTTACGGCGCTTCAGCCAAGGGCAGCACGCTCCTCAATTACTTTGGAATCGGAAGGGAGACGTTGGATTTCGTTGCCGATCGCAGCACGGTCAAACAGGGCTTATTTACGCCCGGCACGCATCTACCTATTCACAGCCCGGCGAAACTGCTGGAAGCGATGCCCGATTATGTGATGCTGCTGACCTGGAATTTTGCGGATGAAATTCTGGCGCAGCAATCCGAATATCGTCAGCGCGGAGGCCGCTTTATTATTCCCATTCCGGAAATGAGAATTGTTTGAATGACCGCGAGTCATTGACCGCGTTCGTGACTTTGGTCACGACCTTACTGATGATTTTTGTCGAAACAAAACTAGCAGGAGTTTTCATTATCGAGCCGGAGAGGTTCGAAGACGAGCGCGGCTTTCTTGCGCGCACATGGTCGCAGCGTGAATTCGCGGAGCGTGGTCTGAATCCGAAGCTGGTCGAATGCAACGTCTCATCCAATATCAGAAAAGGCACTCTGCGTGGGATGCACTATCAGAGCGAGCCTTTTGCGCAGGCGAAGCTGGTGCGCTGCACTGCGGGAGCGATTTACGATGTTGCAATTGATCTTCGTCCTGACTCAGCGACCTTCAAGAATTGGGAGGCAGTTGAATTGACGGCTGAGAATCGCCGGATGTTCTATATCCCGGAAGGCTGCGCTCATGGCTTTCAAACTCTCGAGGCTGCCACCGAGGTTTTCTATCAGATATCAGAAGTCTATGCTCCGGACTATGCCCGGGGAGTAAGATGGAACGATCCGGCATTCGGAGTCGAGTGGCCCCCCGCCAAGCGAATAATCATCGCCAGAGATAGTTCTTACGAGGATTGGGAAGCTCGCTAGTACTCAGGCAGGCAGGTCAGGGAGACCCATTCGAAAAAGAAGTCTAACCGTATGGAACAGATTCCTGTATTCAAACCGCTCATCGAAGCGGAGGAGATTAACGCCAGCACTCGGGCCCTGGAACTCGGCTGGTTGGGCATGGGCAGTTACGTCGGACAGTTCGAAGACAGCATCAAGAACTTCCTGTGCGCTTCAGACCGATACGTGGCTGCGGTCAGCACTGGCCACGCAGCCCTGCATCTGGGACTTCTCGTTGCGGGCGTTGGGCCAGGTGACGAGGTCATTACGCCGTCGTTCAACAATGCTGCTGATTTCCAGGCTATCCTCGCGACGGGCGCCGCGCCCGTCTTCTGCGACGTCGACGCAGTGTCCCTCTGCATAGACCTGGACAAGGCAGAGCAGTTGGTCAGTCCCAAAACAAAGCTCATCATCGTGATGGATTATGATTGTATCCTTTGTGATCACGACCGCGTAGCCGACTTTGCCCGCCGCCATAAGGTGCGCGTGCTCCACGACGCAGCCCATACTTTTGGGTCAAAATACAAAGGCAAAATGATTGGCAGCTTTTCGGATATTTGCATGTTCAGCTTTGACCCGGTGAAGACGATCACCTGCATTGATGGCGGCGCACTGGTAGTGCGCACTGAAGAAGAGCTTACGAAAATCCGAGAGATGCGCCTGATTGGAATGACGCAACCCACCACCTTGATGTACCAGAACCAGCGGGCCTGGACTTACGACATGAAAACCATTGGCTTCAGATACCACATGGCCAATTTGCACGCGGCCATCGGGCTGGTCCAACTGGCGAAGATGGCGAAAATTTCTGAGAGCCGTCGGGCCGCCTGCCGTTACTACAACGAGCACTTAAACGGCGTTCCCGAGGTGATCGTTCCGCAAACTGACTTTGAAGATATAACTCCCTTCCTCTATTACATACGCGTTCCAGAAGCTAAGCGGGAAGCCCTTCGTGCTTACCTTAGGGTACGAGGGGTTGATACAGGAATCCACTGGCAGCCTGGCCACTGGTTTACTCTCTTTAAAGACTGTCGCCGAGGCGATTTGTCCGTAAGCGATAGAGTCGGACACGAAGTCTTGTCACTGCCACTTCATTCTCTGATGGGGACAGAGACGCTTGATAGCGTCATCGGTGGCATCAGAGATTTTTTTGAAGGGAGATAGCTGCGGATGCCTGACGGTCTGGAACTTCTCAAGGCTTTGAAAGCAAACGCGCCGGCAAATGCTCCGTGCCTCTCTATTCCTGTCGGCTCGCCTGTCGAAGCTGTCTTGCGGCCTGTGGCAACCAGCGCAGGGAGATTGAATCCCAATGACGTTCGACTCCTTACCGAATGGCGCAACCGCTTTGTGAAGTCGTTTCTCACGCAGTTTGAAGCAACTGAGACACGCACCGAAAGATGGCTGACTGAAATGGTTGGACCCGACCCTTCGCGCATCTTGTTCATGCTCGACGATGCCCGCGGCCAAACTGTCGGCTATCTCGGACTGGCGTTCATAGATTGGGAACAGTACTCTGGGGAGGCCGACGCCGTAGTGCGCGGCGCGGAGGTCGCTCCGGGCGTGATGGCTAAGGCTATGTTTACCTTGCTTGACTGGGCGCGCGAGCAACTGGGGTTGACGAGTTTGAGGGCGCGCGTGCGTTCCGATAATCCTGCGCTACGATTCTTTCTCAAAATCGGGACGGAGATGCGGCGCGTCTCGCTCCGACCCGTAGAAGAACCCGGCGTGATACTTTGGGTTGAAGATGAGTCGCTTGCTCCTTCAGAACCTGCTCTGGTATACATAGTCTTTCCAGCAAAACGAAACCCTCTATAGCTCGAAGTTGTAAACCTGCCATCAAAACCAATGACAAATATTTTTCATATCGTCCGGGGAATCTCACCCAAATTTGAGGAATCGCATTTATCCTTGCCCTTCGATCAATCTGGTCTTGACAGTTTCGATTTGCTGGTAATAAGAGTCCGGCTGGAGAATGAGACGGAACAACGGATTCCCGACAGCCAGTGGATTTCCTTCAAGTCCCTTCAAGACATTCAGAACTACTTAGATCAAATCACACCCCTCGCCCCTGAGCAGGCAGAATCCGCAGGCATCACAAGCCGCCGGAAAACTTTTATGAATATGCCCCAGATGGCGATGGGAGGTCTCTCGGAAAGCTGGCTCTTCAAGGAGTTCGGAGATTTGCACTGGGGCATGACCTGCGATGCCCTAAACAGCGAGTCGCATGACCTTCTGGACGAATTGGGCAATAGGCTTTATGCCACGTTTGTGCGCGTTCGCATAGAGAGTTCTCATCACTTGAAACAGTTTCAAGAGAACGAGATGCTGGATTTTCAAGGGCGACTCTCCCGGTTTGGAAAGAGCATGTTTTTTAGTGACATCGCTCTTCGTGGCGAAGGAAAACAGATTAAAGCCTCGCTCATGTCAACCTTCTCCGTCCGACACTCAAACAACAAGAGCCTGCTCAAAGGAGAGCCCTCGATTCCCGCAAACTGTCCGGCGCAATCGTTGGCGTCTATGCCCGTTTTTGCTGAAGAGTATCGTGAAATGCGAAAAGGAAATATGCGCGAGCTGGCGCTTCGGGATGAGATGTTTTACGCGCATAAAGAGCTTCTTTTCGAGACGACTTACCGGATCAACCCCTATCAGGATTTGAACGGAGTTAACTTGCTCTACTTTGCGGCCTATCCCATGATCAGCGATTATTGTGAAATGGAGTTTATCCGTCATCAGAGAGAAGACTCTTCGAGCGGCAACTGGCCGCTTGAAGCATCTAACATCGCAAGAGATGTTTTCTATTATGGAAATTGCGACCTCGATGATCGAATAGTTTTTGGCGTCAATTCGTATGACTTGGCGGGAGATCGAAAACTCAGGATTGCGACCTCTCTGTTCCGGGAGAGTGATCGCCAATTAATTGCAAACATTTTTACCGTAAAAGAGTTGACGGATAAAGGAGTCGGACTCTTAAAACCAGCGGGGTTGATCCAGTTCACATCATCGAGCGACGCTAACTAAGGGCCGCGCCGGACACAGCAGCCTCGACAGCTTGCGTGGAGCATTATCCCTGTAGCGACGAACTAGAATAATGATAACCATTGATCAGGACAAAGTTGTGGTCTCAGACGTTGACGGGCGGCGCGAAGAGCATCACATCAGCACTCCGGAGGCTTTTAGTATTCTGAGCAGATTATGGCTGCGCGCCGGATGGGACACCAAGTATGTTTATAGCTTCACGTGGATGGGTCGTCCTATCATACAACTTCCTGAAGACATGGTGCGGCTGCAAGAAGTGATCCACCGGATTAAGCCCGATGTGATTATTGAAACAGGCGTCGCGCACGGCGGCTCTCTCATTTTTTACGCGAGCCTCTGCAAGGCTATGGAGAAAGGCAGAGTCATCGGTATTGATATCGAGATTCGCCCGCACAATCGTCAGGCCATCGAATCGCACGAGCTTTATCCCTTCATAAGTTTGATTGAAGGTAGTTCCATTGACCCCGCGGTGGTACGCGAAGTCAAAGCGCAGGTAAGGCCAGGCGAGCGCGTCATCGTCTTTTTAGATTCCTGTCACACTAAAGAACATGTACTGGCTGAACTAACCGCCTATGCCTCGATGGTCAGCGTTGACTCCTACATCGTCGCGATGGACGGTATCATGGAGCAGGTGGTCGGCGCTTTGCGAACGCAACCCGATTGGACCTGGAACAATCCGAAGAGAGCCGCAGAGGAATTCGTGGCGTCGCATCCGGACTTCGTAATTGAGGAGCCACAGTTTCTCTTCAATGAAGGCAACGTTGGGGACCGCGTCACGTACTGGCCGGGTGGATTCATCAGGAGAATAGAATTGCTCAAGCCTCAGATGGATCAATGATGTCTGGCACCCGCAGTCGAGTCCAGGCTTATTGAATCCGGGAAAAGTGGCCAGTTCATATGTCGATTAGTAGACAGTTGGTAAGTATTGGCGTGCCCGTGTACAACGAAGAACGCTATCTGCGTTCGACGCTGAACAGTCTGCTATCTCAAGATCATGAGAACCTCGAACTGATCATCTCGGACAATGCCTCAACGGATGGAACTGCCGCGATTTGCCAGGAGTATGCCAGACAGGATTCGCGTGTTCGGTACTATCGAAATGAAGACAACACCGGAGCGGTCGCTAACTTTAACCGCGCCTTCGAGCTATCAAATGGCGATTATTTTATGTGGGCCGGAGCGCATGATCTGTGGCATTCGAAGTTCGTCTCGAGCGCGCTACCCTTGTTCGAAGCAGATTCAGGCCTCGTGCTGGTATACCCGCGAACCATGCTCATAGACCCGGACGGCAACGAACTAATGATGACGCCTGACGAGCTTGATACCCGCGGTCTCCCGGCTCTTCAGCGATATCTCAAGCTGGTGTGGACCATACATTGGTGCAATATGATCCACGGCCTTATTCGCAGCTCGGTCGTCCGGAGTACAAGCGGATTCCAGAACGTCTGGGGATCGGACATACTCTTACTGGTTGAGTTGTCGCTCATAGGCGAGTTCGCCCAACTCCCGGAGGTGCTCTTCTATCGACGAGAAAATCGGCAGGAAGCAAACCAGAACAATCTCGATGGGTGGAAACAAAGATACTTGATGACTCTGGAGGGGTCATACAACGCCAGAAAGACCGAGGCATCACTGCAAGAGCTTTTTCGTGAGCTGCGAAATGCGAGCCTTAAAGTTGTATCGAATTCCAGCTTAACCTATGTCCAAAAGATGCGCGTCTATGTGGAAACAATGGTTTGCTTCAGGATGCGTTATGGAGTTCCGTGTCCGGCTGATCCCATTATTAGACTCGTGTTAACCAGCAGGAGAACGGCTTCCCTTTGCAAGAGGTTATACTCGAAAATCGTTCAAGACACGGCTTAGAGGAATACCCAGAATCCTTATGAAAAGATTGCAAAGTGATCCCGGGGCCATCGGAACCGGACTTGGCCTTAGGCTTAAACTGCATAAAAAGCGCGTTCAATATAGGCTTAGGCGGGAAGCGAAGCGCCTGCTGTCGAGCGGAGAGCAAGTAGGTCTGGTAATCGGTTCCGGGCCAAGCCAACATTTGGTCGGCCCAGGTGGCTCTCATTTCCAGGGGTGGTTAATCACCGATGTTGGCATTCTTAACGCGCTGAGGCGGACAGACTGGGAGGCGATCTTTGGACCCGGTCAGATCTGCAGGATCTTTGCAGAACATGTGATTGAGCATTGGAGTGAAGACGAGTTCCGCGAGTTTCTAAGAATTGCGGCTCACTTTCTGGCGCCAACCGGCAACATCAGAATAGCCGTCCCCGACGGTTTTCATCCTGACCGGGCCTACATTGATGCCGTTAAGCCAGGGGGCACTGGTCCCGGGGCTGACGATCACAAGGTTCTCTATGATTATCAAACGCTGGAGAGTATTCTATCTGAAGCAAACTGGAGCTATGACCTCTTAGAGTATTTTGACGAGCGAGGTATTTTTCACGGGAAAGCCTGGGACACTGCCAATGGGTTCGTAGAACGCTCCGAACGTCATGACCCGCGCAACGAGGACCACCCCTTGTCGTTCACGAGCCTGATAGTGGATCTTGCCCCCATGACGAAATTTCATGCAGGGTCCGCCCTTACGTCTCGTAGCAGATAAACCGGCGCGTTCGTTAAGAAGAGATGCGAATCCTTATTCTGGATACTTATTATCCTTCGTTTCTGTCACACCTTTATTCCAGGCATCCTGAGGTAAGCGAGCGGCCTTATGATGAACAGTGGCGCCTACTTATGGGCCAATGTTTTGGAACGGCTGACTTTTATTCTTTCAACCTTCAGCAATTTGGTCATGAAGCCACCGAAGTTGTAACTAACTGTGAAGAGCTGCAGCGACAATGGGCCAACGAACATGGAATCAAGCTGGACGAGAACAGGAAGTGGGAGCTGGCCAGGCGAAGAGGTGTTCCCTGGTTGCGGCGGGCCAAGAGGACAGACTGGTTTTATACGGTGCTGGCAGCACAAGTGAAGCAATATCGCCCTGACGTGCTCTACGTGCAGGATATGAACGAAGTGAGCGCGATATTTCTGCATGAGATGCGGCCTCACGTGCGTTTGATTGTCGGGCAGATTGCCTGCGCTATCGCTAAAGAAGCGGATTTCACCGAGTATGATTTGATTCTGTCTTCCTTCCCTCATTTTGTTGAGCGGTTTCGTCGGGAGGGATGTAAGAGCGAGTATCTCAAGCTCGGTTTTGAGCCGAGGGTCTTAAACCGATTGAGCGATGGTAAGCGCTACGGCGCCGTCTTCGTCGGCGGCCTTTCGAGACAGCACCAAAAACGTACGCAGTTCTTCGAGGAGCTTGCCAACCATGATCCGGTTGACTTTTGGGGTTACGGTTTTGACGAGTTACCAAGAAACTCACCGTTGCACAAGCGCTATCACGGAGACGCGTGGGGGTTGGAGATGTATCGGGTGCTGCACGAAGCCAAGATCGCTTTAAACTTTCACATTGACGTGGCGGGACCATATGCCAACAATTGCCGACTCTTTGAAGCTGCGGGCGTTGGCGCTCTCTTAATGACAGACTGGAAGATCAACTTGTCTGAAATATTTGAGGTGGGCAAAGAAGTCATTGCTTACCGGACATCCGCGGAGTGTGCTGAACTAAGCCGCTATTACCTTGAACACGAGGATGAGCGCAAAGCGATTGCCGCCGCCGGCCAACGGCGGATCATGGCCGAGCATACCTATCAGAAACGCATGGAGGAGTTAGCGGCGATTCTGGAACAAACGCTCTCTGTGATAAAATCCTGAGTTTGTTCTGCGACTTTGTAAACCCGGAAAGACCTTTGTTATGCGAATAGGTATCGTTCCCGGGCTTATAGCGTCAGACGGCGGCATCTACCAATACAGCCTTAATATGATCCGCGCCATAGCGGAGGCTAAACGCGATGGTTGCGACGACGAGTTCATCGTTTATGCCGATCCGAATGATCCGGCTTTTGCCGGGCTCGATCTTCACGGTCTTGAATTCCGGTCGATTCTACCTCTTACAATCAAAAGGCGAGCTTTCCGAACTTTGGGCCAATTGACCGGCGGCATAGCCACCAGGACCTTGGCCGGATTGCGGAAGACGCGACGCCAGGTGCCTGTTCGTGATTGCGACTCCGTAGTTCCCAGAAAGGAATTCAAGCGCTGGTTCGAGCGCAACGGCACGAAGTTAGTCCTCTACCCAATCTCCACTACGTTGTCGTTTGAAGCTGGCGTACCCTACATCATGGCAATACATGATCTCCAACACCGTTTGCAGCCGGAGTTTCCGGAAGTTTCCGCCAACGGTGAGTGGGAGTATCGCGAATACCTTTTCAGAAATGCCATTCGCAACGCCACTCTCTTGCTGGCGGATTCGGAGACCGGAAAGGAAGACATTCTAAGCTTCTATGGTGAGTACGGTGTGACCGAGGATCGAATAAAAGTATTGCCACTGATTCCCGCATGCACGTTGGCTCCGGAGATTACCGAAACCGAGCAGCAGAGAATCTATCAAAAGTACTCTCTTCCTGAACGCTATTTTTTTTACCCCGCGCAGTTTTGGCCGCATAAGAACCATGTGGGAATAGTCGAAGCGCTCGGGCTCTTGAGGGAACGCCACGGGCTCAAAATACCAATTGCTTTCTGCGGCTCTCACAGCGGAGCGATTCGCGAGCAGGTCTTCAACGAGGTGAAGGCGGCTGCGGCTCGCTTGGATCTCGCAACCGAGATTCACTATCTTGGCTACGTTCCTGATGCAGACATGTCCGGTTTGTACGCTGGCGCCGCTGCGCTGATTATGCCAACCTTCTTCGGCCCATCGAATACACCGGTAGTGGAAGCTTGGGAGTCGAGTTGTCCCGTGCTCACGTCGGACATTCGCGGGATCCGCGAGCAAGCCGGGGATGCCGCGATCCTGGTAGATCCTCGCTCGGTCGAAGCGATCGCGGAAGGGATCAATCGCCTATGGACGAACGAGAATTTGCGGCGAACACTGGCTGAGCGAGGCCGCGAGCGGTTGCGAGCCTTCACGCCGAACGATTTTCGCGTGCGCCTGATGCAAATTCTTGAAGAGGCGAAAGCAATACTCGACAACGACAACGCTGAGGGACCATTTGTTTCCCGCTAAACCGGCCATTGCCGCTGTGGATGCATGAAGAAGCCTAACCCATCTAAGCCACCGTCAGGGGAATACCAACGCTTTGATAGTCTCGGAAGGGCACTGATTGCCGTTCCGAAAAATGAGATAGATAAGAGACAGGCCGAATACGAGCGGGCGAAAAAAGCTGCGAAGAAAAGGAAAGCCGCGTGAAGTTCATCATCGCCGCGCGCGGTCTAATACTTAGTTACCAGACCACAGGAAGACTAAATGCAACTGAAAGATTTAGCGCCGCCAATAATTGTCAATCTGGCAAGCCGTTCAAAACGAAGCCGAAAGCAGTACGACTCATATGAGAATGCTCTCGCCGTCTGCAAAGGTGGGTACGAAGAGGATGATCTGGCAAGTGTCGTTTATGAGAAAACCAGGCTATATCGAGATTCTCTTCTCGAGCAGCATCCACTCGTTGCTGAGATCAACTGTCTTAGCACATTGGTAGGGTTAAGCCTGGCCGGTCGTGGCAATGAGTTGAACGTCCTTGATTTTGGTGGCGCCTGCGGCGCTCACTATTTTCTCTCCAAGATTGTGTTTGGGGAAAGACTAAATTTGCGATGGCACGTGGTCGAAACACCAAAAATGGTATCGAAAGCCATCGAGTTACAGGACGGACAATTAGAGTTTTTTGATGATTTGCAGAAAGCCAGGCGTGGCCTTAATCGTATTGACCTGGTCTTTTCGTCCGGTGCACTCCAGTATGTCCCACGGCCATACAACTGCCTCGAACAGTTAATTGAATGCAGGGCCGATAAAATATTCGCAACGAGAGTCGGTCTGTCGACTTTGCCACAGGAGTTGGTTGTCGTGCAGACTTCGCATTTGAGCGCAAACGGCCCTGGGCCCATGCCGCAAGGCATGCGAGATGGGGTAGTTAAATACCCAGTAACGTTTGCAAGAAAAGACAAATTTGAAGAGATTCTAAGTAAGAATTACTCAATCAGAATTCTGTTTCATGAGGACAAAGCTGCGTATCAGGCTGCGAACCATTCCATTGATATGTACGGATATTTTGCTGAGATTCGAGCATAGGCCAACTAAACGTCGGTCAAGAATATATCTACCAAGGATTGAACTGCACCCTTGACTCGGCTTCATGGTTTCAGTCCGAGAGCGATAATGCTGGCCGGCACTCGCTGCGACCGGGCGAAATCCATCCGTACCTTGACCGATTATCATGCGGAGCGAAGACTCCCTTGGGAAGACTAGGTTAAATAATGCTATTCTTTTGTCCGCAACGATAGTTTAGTCTGAGAGTTCATATGCCGGATCCAGGACTCAGGTCCGGCGAATGAAGGAATCCGAAAAAAACTGAGAAGTTTGACAATTTTGTGCTCACGCTGCCCGACAACTCTGATCCGAAACTCCAAGTTTCGAAGGTGAGCAATTCCGGCATCTAGTGAGGACCAAAGCGGGCCGCATCATTATCATGGGCGATTAATTTCCATCGTTAGAGAAAGCCCGCAAGGGCGTTGATATGGAACCATTTGAATACATCGCTTGCAACGGTCGGAACTTAGCTCTCATTATCCGGACCCGGATGGATCCCCAGGAGACTACGTTCCTCACGCCGAACGATTTCAATTTTCAACTGGGCTTTGTCGTGTATCCTGCGGGCGGCGAAATCACCCCTCATACGCATCGGCCATTAGAGCGTCACATCATGGGCACCTCCGAGGCGCTGATGATTAGAAAGGGTAGGTGCTTTGTAGATATTTATGATGATGATCGAAAGCTAATTGCCACTCGCGAGCTGCACTCCGGAGATGTTGTGTTAGTGGTCGGCGGCGGTCACGGCTATCGGATGTTGGAGAACACAACTTTTCTAGAGATAAAGCAGGGGCCATACACCGGCTTGGCCGAGAAGGAGAGATTTTCAGTCAGGTCGAGTGATGATCTCGGATCAAGCGAGGGAAATACTTGAAGTAATAATTCGGGGGCCCACCCACTAATTTCAAATCGAAGCGTACATTGCCGTACCGACATACCTGTTGGCCAAAGGAATCAAAGAAATGGCAGAGCCTTATCAGAAAGAGTTTGCCCGATTTTACGACTTGCTCTATTCCGATAAAAACTATGAACTGGAATGCGATCTGATCGAAAGCGCCATCCGCCAGTATGCTTCAGGAAAACCCTCATCTATTCTCGACGCCGGGTGTGGTTCTGGTGGGCATGCGATAGAGCTTGCCAAACGGGGCTACAAAGTATGGGGAATAGATCGCTCGGAGGGACTCTTGGCGAGGGCGCAAGAGCGGGCTAGCTTAGAGCGCATCGAGATCAACTTTCACAAGGCCGATCTTCGTTCTTTTGACCTGGGATGTAAAGTTGATCTCTGCATTTCGATGTTCGCTGTGTTGAGCTTTCAACTCAGTAACGGCGATGTTCAGCAAGTACTCAAACAAATTCGCAATCATCTGAAGCCCGGCGGTCTGCTTATTTGCGACGTGTGGCATGGGCCGGCGGTGCTTTTGCAACGGCCTGAGAAGCGTCTCAAGATAGCGCGAAAAGACGGGTTGTGTCTTTACCGTTTTGCGGAGCCTCGTCTCAGCGTGATGGAGCACACAAATGAGGTCAAACAACACGTCCTGGTCATTAACGAAGCCGACCAACGGGCAGTTGACGAAGTTGTTGAGTCTCAGGTTGTGCGGTTTTTCTTTCCCCAGGAATTGATCTTTCACCTCGAGGTCGCCGGTTTCGATGTGCTGAAGCTGTTTGCATTCCCTCACCTTGAGCAGGATGCTTCGGAGAATGATTGGGAACTTGGTTTCGTTGCACGCGCGCGCGAATGATTTAAGAGATCGTTAAATCCACTTATCGGGTGACTGGCGATGAATAATAAAATCATACCGTTGGACGAGCCGATTGTTGGCAAGGAAGAGATCAAGTATCTCACCGAATGCATCGAGAGCGGCTGGATATCCTGGCAGGGAAGATTCGTCTCGAAGTTCGAATCGGATTTCGCCCGATATTGCGGGGCCAAGTATGGCATCTCAACCTGTAATGGAACCGCAGCTCTGATCGTCGCCTTACAGTCTTTGGGGATTGGTGCGGGTGATGAAGTCATAGTTCCCACCTTTACTTTCTCTGCGTCGGTATTCGCTATTAACCTGGTTGGGGCTACGCCCGTTTTTGCCGACACCCTCTCCGACAAGTTCTTAGTTGATCCGGCCGACGTCAGCCGTCGGATAACTCCGCGAACGAAGGCTATCCTCGTAGTACATCTCTACGGCCATCCCTGCGATATGGACCCGGTGATGGAAATCGCGCGCTCACATAATCTAAAAGTGGTCGAGGATGTCGCGGAGGCGTCAGGCGCAGAATATCGCGGCCAAAAAGTCGGTAATATCGGCGATGTGGGATGCTTTAGTTTCCATAACAAGCTGATCGCGACCGGGGAAGGCGGAATGATTGTGACAAACGACGAGTCCGTCATTCGACGGGCTGAGGCTTTGAGAACGCCCGCGCCGGATAATCGTACGGAGTTTCCCGACATCGCTCTCAACTTTCGTATGTCAAACCTGCACGCCGCTGTCGGGGTGGCGCAGCTTGAGCGATTCGAAGAGACCATCGCCAGGAAACGCCGGATCGCAAAATACTACGATGATGCATTCCGCGATCGAAGCGAGATCCAGAGCGTTCTGGAAGATCCCTGGGCGCGCTGCGTGTATTGGCGATATACCATCATGATTACCGATAGCAGTCGCAAATCACGTGACGAGATAGTAGCAGAACTTAATGAGAACGGGATTCAGGCGCGTGCAATTTTTTTTCCAATGCACCTTCATCCCTACTATCGCACTCAAACACCGGAATCATTTCCGAACGCCGAGGCGTTTTCGCGCCGGGGCATCGATCTGCCCACAAGTCCGAAGCTGGGACATGACGATTTAGGCCAGGTGGTTGAGGCTCTCTTCAGGGCAGTCAGCACGTCCCGCCTGGCTTGAGACAATTTTGACAACCTTGCCGCGGAGCAATTGACAGTAGGTCTTTCGGGAGAAAAATATGATACCTGTGTTCGACCCATATCTCGGGGAAGAAGAACTAAACAACGTAGGCGACTGCGTAAAGCGCGGAGTGATTTCCGGCATGATGCGGGGAGACTATATAGGAGAATTTGAAAAACTTGCGAGCGCCGGATGTGAAACGCGACATGGTGTCACCACGACGAGCGGGACGACCGCGCTGGCATTGGCTGTTGCCAGCCTTGGCTTAGGTCCATCTGATGAGGTCCTTGTACCCGCAATAACGAATATCGCCACGGCTTTTGCTGTAGTGTATTCGGGCGCAAAACCAGTCTTTCTGGATTCAGAGAATGTAACATGGAACCTGGATCCTGATCGGATTCGTGAGCGGATAACGCCTAGAACACGCGCTATCATCCCCGTACACATTTACGGGCACCCGGTAGACATGGATCCAGTGATGACGATCGCCCAGGAATTTGGGCTATATGTAATTGAAGACGCTGCCGAGGCGCAAGGTGCAGAATATCGAGGCCGAAAGGTGGGAGGGATCGGGCACGTTGGATGTCTCAGCTTCTACATTAATAAGGTTATCACAACGGGCGAAGGTGGAATGTTGGTAACTAACGATGAGCAGATTGCCGAGCGCGCCCGCTTTCTCAAGAATTTGGGCTACTCTAGTCGCGACAAGTTTACGCACACCGACCTGGCTTATAACTTCCGCATGACCAATCTGCAAGCAGCAGTTGGCGTAGCGCAAATGCATCGCATAGAAGAAGTCATCGAGAGAAAGCGTCGAGTGGCCGCGATGTATACCGAGAGATTGCGGAACATTCCAGGACTGCAATTACCCGTAGAGCAGCCTTGGGTCAAAAATGTCTACTGGATGTACACGATCATTCTGCGCGATGACATGCCGGATCGCCAACACGTGCGTGATTATTTGGCGGATGAAGGTATCGAAACACGGAATTTTTTCCATCCCTTACACAAGCAACCTGTTTTTCTTAAGATGAATATCGTTTCCGAAACCGACTCTCTTCCGGTCTCTGAGAACCTGGGAAGGCGCGGTTTCTATCTTCCTTCCAGCCCCTTATTGGATGAGCCTACAATCGATTTGATCTGCGAGAAACTCAGAAAGGCTCTTAACTCGGGGTGAAGCGAAACTCAAGCCACGGGTGCGAATCAGTCGGTACTGCCGGACGAATATGCTCTCGCCGGCCTGGTTGCTACCGCTAGCGGCAATGCCTGCTGGAGATCCTTGACGTATTTTGAGCGGAACAGATTAATCCGATTCCAGGGAAACACAAAACGACGTGAACAAGCGAGCACTAATAACAGGCATTACCGGACAAGATGGTTCATTTCTCGCCGAGTTACTGCTTGAAAAGGGCTATGAAGTGCACGGCGTCATCCGCCGCTCATCATCGTTCAATACTCAACGTATAGATCATCTGTATCAAGACCCACACCTGCCGGGGACGCGTCTGTTTCTGGACCATGGCGATCTCAGCGACTCAAGTTCGCTGAACACTATTCTGCGCCAGGTTCAGCCGGATGAGATCTATAACCTTGGAGCACAGTCTCATGTTCGCGTCAGCTTCGATGTACCTGAATACACTGCGGATGTAACCGGTATAGGCGCGGTGCGTATCCTGGAAGCAATCCGCGAAGTGGGCATTAGGCCGAAGTTTTATCAAGCTTCTTCTTCGGAAATGTTCGGGAAAGCCTTAGAAACACCGCAGTCTGAACGAACGCCGTTCTATCCCCGCTCACCTTACGCCAGCGCTAAGGTCTTCGCCTACCACAGCACAGTTAACTACAGGGAAGCCTTTGGCCTATTCACCTGCAACGGCATCTTGTTCAACCACGAATCAGAACGGCGCGGCGAAACATTTGTGACGCGCAAGATAACCCGGGCAGCGACGCGCATCAAACTAGGTCTTCAGGAGAAGTTGTATCTTGGTAATCTGGAGGCGAAGCGCGATTGGGGATACGCCAAAGATTATGTCGAAGCCATGTGGTTGATGATGCAGGCTGAGAAAGGCGATGACTACGTCATCGCGACTGGTGAGAGTCACTCAGTGAGGGAATTTGTGGAGCAAGCCTTCAGTTACCTTGATTTGGATTGGAAGGAATATGTAGAGATCGACCCCTGGTACTACCGGCCCGCCGAAGTCGACTTCCTTCTGGGCGACGCCGACAAGGCCCGGAGATTGCTGGGATGGGAACCAAAAGTTGGTTTCAAGGAGCTGGTCCGTTTGATGGTTGACTACGATATGACCTTAGCCAAGCGAGACAAAGAAAATTTGCGGCACTAAAGCAGTAGACATACCTTCGTCTTGGCGCCTTAATTCTGATTAAAGACTTTGGGCGGACTTGCCGCAGTATGAGCGGGTGCTTCCGGCATCTCAGCCGCCGAATATGCGAGTCCTGGTAGATTTCGGCTGAGCAATTCCTTAGGTTGCTTAGTTGGAGGGTCCTGCACTGGACCAGCCACGCAGTACTCAACCCCACTTTTTCTGGTCGGCGGCGTCACCCAGTACTTCGGCGTCAGCTTTCGTGTCGCCGATAGCAATTATTTCATCAGCGAAGGTAACGAATACAACACGGCCTCCTTCGATAAAGAACCGAAGCGTGGGATAGACCAACTCGGCGCATTACTTTCTGCTCGAAATCTTTGGATTAAGTAAGTGAACCATTCAGATTTCAGTTCATCGACGGCTGTTGTGATTGGCGCTTCGGGACAAGATGGCTACTTCCTCACCGAGCGCCTGCTGGCTGAGAACTGGAAGGTTTACGCGGCCGTGCGACGGCCCGAAACTCTCGTCGCCCTGGCTGAGTCGGAGAGAGCACGCGGCCGACTTGAAATCCATCGGGTCGACCTTGCGGATCCCCAGGGACTCTTCGATTTGATCGCGCGCGAGCGGCCGGAAGAGATCTACAATCTCGCGGGCCAATCCAGCGTATCGCGCTCTTTTGCCGATCCTATGTTGACCTGGCGAACCAATGCGGATTTTGTTGCCCTGCTTCTTGAACGCGTCAGGGTTGAAACTCCGCACTCTCGGCTGTACCAGGCTTCCTCAACAGACATGTTTGGCGCCGGCCACGATGAAAAGCTGGTGTGCAATGAGGACTCGGCCCTGAATCCGCAGAGTCCATACGCGAGCGCCAAGGCCGCCGCTCACTTGCTTTGCCGTTCTTATCGCGAGGATTACAATCTGCGAATTGCGTGCGGCATTCTTTCGAATCACGAGTCACACAGGCGACGGGCCCACTTCCTAACGCGCAAGATTGCCGATCATGTGCGCGGTCTCCGCGGTCTGAAGCCGGGCGAGCAGACCAGGACTCCTCCGCTTAAGTTGGGCAATCTCAAGATTCGTCGTGATTGGGGTTTTGCTCCCGATTACGTCGAAGGCATGCGCTGGATTTTGCGCCAGATCAAGGTCAGGGCCGCGCGGGCTGCCCGGGAAGATCTGGCGAAGGAAAACGCGGCCCCAATTGTTGATGAGGGCCGCGCTTATCGCGATTACATACTAGGGACTGGGCAGACCTATGCAGTATGGGAACTTGTAGACACTGCGTTTCGTCTGATTGGGTTGGACCTCGAATGGGGTCTGGAGGGAGATGATCCGCACTGCTGGCAAGCGCAATTCCGCTCAAGCGGCAAGCCGGCTGTAGCGGTGGATCCGTCGCTGCTTCGCCCGGCAGATCCGTTCATAATCGAGGTTGATTCCTCGCGGGCGCGGCGCGACCTTGGCTGGTCGCCGCGCGAGGGACTGGAAATATTTCTGAAAGACATGTTGGTTTGACTTCTGCACGGCTTCGCGGCATCGTCGAAGCCAAATACGAGGTGGCGGCTCGCGATTACGCTCAGGAGTAAAGAGGAAAGCCAATGACGACTTTGTCGCACAACAAACTGAGAATACTGGTGACTGGAGGTGCGGGCTTTCTTGGGTCACACCTCTGCGAACGCCTGCTGGCGGAAGAAAACGACGTTATTTGCCTGGACAACTTTTTCACCGGCCGCCGCGAAAATGTTTCTCACCTGATGGACAACCGGCGTTTCGAACTGCTGCGACACGACGTGATCGAACCCATTCTGCTTGAGGTTGACCAGATTTATAACCTGGCCTGCCCGGCCTCGCCGGTTCACTACCAGTACAACCCGGTGAAGACCGTCAAGACCAGCGTCATGGGCATGATCAATATGCTGGGTCTCGCCAAGCGCGTCCGGGCACGCATCCTCCAGGCGTCGACTTCCGAAGTTTATGGAAACCCTCAAGTGCATCCGCAACCGGAGGAGTATTGGGGCAACGTGAATACGGTTGGGATTCGCTCCTGTTATGACGAGGGCAAGCGCATCGCTGAAACTCTGATGATGGATTATCACCGGCAGAATAATGTCGACACTCGCATCGCGCGGATCTTTAATACTTACGGACCGCGAATGCTCGAGAACGACGGGCGCGTGGTCTCGAATTTTGTCGTCCAGGCACTTCGCGGCGACGAGATCACTATCTACGGGACGGGCGAGCAGACGCGCTCGTTTTGCTATGTGGACGATCTGGTCGAGGCCCTAATTCGCTTGATGAACGTGGAGGGCGTGCACGATCCAATCAATGTCGGCAACCCGGGTGAATTCACCATAAGAGAGTTGGCGGACGAGGTTGCGCACGGCTGCGGGGTGGCAGTCCGCACCAGGTATCTGCCGCTTCCAGAGGATGATCCTCAGCAACGCCGCCCGGATATCACACGCGCCCAGCAACTCCTTGGCTGGTCGCCCAAGATTAATTTGCGCGAAGGTCTGAAGCTCACAATCGCTTATTTTGCCAGGCAACTGGGAGTAAGCAAGCGAGAGGTCGCGCAGTCAGGCTAGGGGCCTTCGCGCCAAAATAGGACGAGCACAGTCGCCGGATGCGGGCGTGGTATTCGACAATTGGTTCGTAGCCACTCTTCGTAAGCGACGATCGGTATGCATTATCATCTGATAGGAATATGCGGCACCGCGATGGCTTCACTTGCAGGTATGCTGCAGAGCCGTGGTCACCGCGTGACTGGCTCTGATGAAAATGTCTACCCGCCCATGTCCACCATGCTCGAAGGCCTGGGCATTCGAACTATGCAAGGCTACGACGCAGCGCACCTTACGCCTGCGCCGGATTGCGTCGTGGTCGGTAACGCCATTCCCCGCGGCAATCCGGAGCTTGAAAGTGCGCTCAACCGCAGACTTCCTTATCGCTCGCTGCCGGAAGTTTTGAAAGAAGAGTTTATTCGGGGACGGCGCTCGCTCGTGGTCGCCGGCACTCACGGGAAGACTACGACAACGAGTCTCGCGGCCTGGGTCGTGGATCAGGGCGGGCTTGATCCGTCATTTCTGGTGGGCGGAGTGGTGCAGAACTTTGGGGCCAGCTTTCGGGTAACTGACAGCGACTACTTCGTCATCGAGGGCGACGAATACGACACGGCTTATTTCGACAAAGGGCCAAAGTTCATGCACTACCTGCCTGAGGTGGCCATCGTCAACAACATCGAATTCGACCACGCGGATATCTACCCCGATCTTGATGCGGTGAAACTCGCCTTCCGTCGTCTCATGAACCTGGTGCCGGGCAATGGAAAACTGATTGCCGGGTGGGACAGTCAGCCCGTTCGCGACGTAGTGGCTGCAATGGGCCAGCGGCTGTTCACGCAACTGGAAACCTTCGGGACCTGCGAAGACGCGAAGTGGCAAGCACGTGACATAGTCTATTCAGAAGGCATGATGCGTTTCAGTGTCTATCGTGACGGCGCAACGTGGGCAGACTTTCAGACTTCGCTAATCGGAGACTTCAACGTGTGTAACTGCCTGGCGGTTATCATCGCCGCGGATGCCTGGGGAGTTGAGCGCAAGGCCATTGCGGATGCGCTCGTGACTTTCAAGAGCGTTCGCCGGCGCTGCGAAGTACGCGGTGAAGTAAACGGTGTCACGGTCATCGACGATTTCGCTCATCACCCGACGGCCGTGCGCGAAACGCTCAAGGCGCTGCGGCTGAAATACAGAGATCGGCGCATTATCGCGGTCTTCGAACCACGCTCTCGTACTTCCTGTCACGCGACGTTTCAGCAAGATTATACGAGCGCCTTCCTGCCGGCTGACTATGTGATCATCTCTCGGGTCTTTGACACTCAGCGGGCTGCTGAGATGGGCGGTGTACTCGACACCCGGAAACTGATCGATGATATCGCCGCGCAAAACAAACCTGCCTTGGCCATCACCGATGTAGATGAGATCGTCGCCCGCCTGAAGCTTGAGCTGCATTCAGGTGACGTGGTCGCGATTATGTCAAACGGCGCCTTTGGTGGAATTCACGAGAAGCTGCTGGGTGCGTTGATGAGCGCTGGTTAAGACGATTCGCCACAGATTCACACGGATAAACGCGGATAAGAGAATGAAAGCTAATTGGTATTTCTATCTGTGTAATCCGTGTTTATCTGTGGCTTAATTCTTACGGCGGACCCACAATCCGCCAGTTGCTATTAGTCTGGGTGGGGATGGTCTGGTGCTTCTCGACCCAATCGATGATTAGCTCGCGCACTTCCTCACTGGATCGATAGACCACCGGCGCGCCTTTGTACATCGCATAGCCGCCACCGCCATTGACGCGATAGTTATTAGTCACTACCCGGAGCTTTTGCGTCGGACTAAGTGGCTGGCCCTTGAACCTCAAACTCTGAATGCGTTGGCCGAAGGGCTTCGCGATGTCGAGAGTGTAAGTAACTCCCTCAGCCATATCAAAGTTGTATCCCGGAATGCGATTATCGACTAGTTCGTTCAAATTCTTGCCCGGCTGGTACTCGCGAAAGTAGCGCGCCGAATGTTCCAGGGCGTCCTTCAACTGCTGCCCCGTCAGTTCCAGAGTCACCAGCGTATTTTCATATTCGTAGAGCCCGGCGATCTCGCGCACCGTGACCGGGCCTTTCGGAATGCGCGCCTGCGGATTAAAGCACGCGGCCATCGAAACATCAGCCTGGCCCGCCTCGAGCTGCACCCGCTGAATCAAATCGATGATCGCCGAGTCACGAAAACGACAATCCTGTGACGTCAGTTCTTCCGTCGATTCACCGATCCTACGACCGAGCCAATCCTGCGTTTCCTTGTCATAAGGCTGACCGAGCTGCGCGATTTCCGGATCGAGCGCGGTCTTTTCCGTAACCGGAATCGTGCGTGATTGTTTTGCTACGACGTGCCAGCGACCGTCGCCATTCTTTTCCAGATAGACGTCAATGCGGGCGAGGTGACTGGCCCAACGACTCGCCTGCGTCAATAGCACGCCGTTGACTACCAGCGACGGCACGTCGCGATGCGTGTGGCCCATCAAAATCACGTCGACGCCGGGGACCTGACGGGCTATCGCAATTGCTGCGTTCTCATTGGCGACCTGCGAAGGACTCCGCGTCCCGGTGCGCAGATCTTCCTCAATGCCCATGTGCATCGCGATCGCGACCAGATCAACCTTTCCCATCCCACGCAAGATCGGCACCCACTTTTTCGCTTCGCTGACGGTCTCTTTGAATGCCAGGCCTTCATAGTTGGGCACGTTTTCCCAGTTGGGAATGCCCGGCGTCGTCAAGCCCAGCACGCCGACGCGCACGCCGTTGACTTCCTTGATGATGTAAGGCGTGTACTGATTTGACGGATCACCTTTCACATTCGGGTTATAGGTATTTGCTGATAGCCAGGGAAACTTTGCTTCGCGGCGCGCCTTCTCCAAAACTTTCATTCCAAAGTTGTACTCGTGATTTCCCACCGTCATCGCGTCGTAGCGCAAAGAACTCATCGCCAGCATCATCGGATCGGGCGGCGCGTTGTTTCGCTTGTTGTGAAAGTATTCGAGGGGCGTGCCCTGGATCGTGTCTCCACAATCTACCAGCAGCAGGTTTGGATCATTCTTGCGCGCTTCCTTTACCAGCGTCGCGATCTTGGCGATGCCCACGTTGTCGGGCTTATTGGTGTAGTAATCAATCGGGAAAATGCGTCCATGCATGTCGGTCGTCCCGAGGATGACGACGTGGGCTCGGTGCGGCGCTTCCTGGCCGGAGGAGGTGTGAACCGAAAGCGGCAGCGCCAAAACAGAGAGCGCAAAGAGACTAATGGCAATGAAGCTTCTCTTGAACATTCCTATCGCCCCCTTCATCTGGCCTCGGGTTCTCAAACCGTCAACTTTTGTAAACTCCGCCCGGTATTCGTTCTAGCTAACTTCCTTGGCAGCGCTTTGATTCGCCAGCGCTCGTGTATGTTCGGCCAGCGCTTCCTCGGCCTCACGGGCCACGGTCCGCAATGATAGACCGCGTTGCACGAGCAGCGCCATCCCCACCGCGGCCCAAAAAACATCGCGGGCTTTGCGAACGATGGCCAGGGTCACGCCGGTGGCTTCCGCGAATAACAGTACCTTGGAAACCTTTCCGGTTCCGGCCTCGTCAACGCCCATCCGCAGCGGAATGAACTTGAAGGCCACGGTGATCACTCGATTCACAGACTCGAGAATAAAAGCGGTCAGAAGGGTCGGCGGCCGGTCCGGGCTGATGAAGCTCAAGGTCACATAAATCTCGCAGACTCCCGCCAGGTGAAAGCACGCTTCCAGTAGCAGGATCGGCAAAAACCGCGCGCCATTGCCCTGATAGAATCCATAGATTCGATCTTCGAGTGTGAATCCCTTCTCGACCCATTTCTCGTTGAGACCGCGGCGATGAAGAAAGCGGGCCGCACCGCTGATGAATCTCAACTGCTTGCGAATAAGCAGAGCGCCCAACATGACCACAATCACAATCGCGATCAACGCAACGATGCTCGCCAGGCGTAATCCCTTCGGCAGGCTAAAGCTCAACAACAGGGCGACCATCCCTGAAGAGATGAAGACCGCCACGGACAGGCCATAAAAAATGTTCTCGATAGCCAGGGCGGAAAGGCCGGCCATCAGCGGCACGCGATCGCGGATCAGAGCAGGCTTGGCGGGCTCAGAAACTACAAAACTTGCGAAGGGAAGTACATTGCCAATTGCGTCCCCCATCACCCGCGCGCGAAAAGCGTCCCAGAAACGCAGCCGGTAAGGCTCTTCCACGCATAGCGTCCAGGCGATCGAACGCGCAACCTGTCGCACGGACGAGATCGCGATTATCAGCAGAAATCCGGCGCCCAGCCTCCTGATGCCGTCCGCAATTTGACCGACTCCGGCCTTCTTGACGAAATATGCGAACAGGGCAAGGCCAAGGACGACGAATGCTATGCCTAGCGGGGTAAACCCCTTCTTTGATCCCTGGGTCTTCCGTTGTCTCATCGGGTTGAACTAGTGAAGAAACAAAAATAGAGCATTGCGTGGGCGATGTCCAAATGTCCGACAAACTTCAGTTTGTCGATTGATCTCTGCGAGCGTTGCCTGCGAAGGACAACGACAAACTGAAGTTTGTCGGACTCTCACCCCTGCGGTTTTGCCTTTTGGTCTGCCCGTTGATTATGATGTCGATTCAGATAGATCGACTTTCCCGCGGGTCACATATGAATCAAAGCCACACATGAGTCAAAGTAAAACTGCAATCGAACAATCATTCGCACGTCCGCTGACGACGCTCTCTGAAGACGAAGAAATGTTTCGCGCCAGCGTGCGCGAGTTTGCCGAGGGCGAGATCCGCAAGCGGGTCGAAGAGATGGACGAGCAGGGCCATCTCGATCCGGCCCTGATGAAGCAATGCTTCGATTTGGGACTGATGGGAATTGAAACGCCTGAGGAATTCGGCGGGGCGGGCGGCTCGTTCTTTCAGGCGATCCTGGCGGTCGAAGAACTTTCCCGCGTCGATGCTTCCGTGGGCGTCTTTGTCGATGTCCAGAATACTCTGGTCAACAACGCCTTTCTACGATGGGGTAATCCGGACCAAAAGCAAAAATATCTGACTCAGTTGGCGAGCGAGAAGGTTGGCGCCTACGCCCTCAGCGAAGCCGGTTCCGGCTCGGACGCGTTCGCCATGCAGACACGCGCCGTCGATCGCGGCGATCATTTTGTTTTGAATGGCCGCAAACTTTGGATCACCAATGGCAAAGAAGCGGAAATCTTCATCGTGTTCGCCAACGCCAATCCCGAGGCCGGATATCGCGGCATCACGGCGTTCATCGTTGAGAAAGGCTTTGCCGGATTCTCAGTCGGCAAAAAGGAAAACAAACTCGGCATTCGCGCGTCGTCGACGACCGAAATAATTCTCGAGGATTGTCCGGTGCCGAAAGAAAACGTCCTGGGCGAAGTCGGCAAGGGCTACAAAACTTCGATTGAAACTCTGAACGAGGGCCGCATCGGCATCGGCGCGCAGATGATCGGCATCGGCGCGGGCGCTCTCGCCAGCGCGCTGGCTTACACCGCCGAGCGTCAACAATTCGGGAAGTCCATCAACGAGTTTCAGGGCGTGCAGTTTCAACTTGCTGAAATGGCCACCGACCTGGAAGCCGCGCGGCTGATGGTTTACAACGCCGCCCGCATGAAAGACGCCGGGCAGAACTTTGTCAAAGAAGCTGCCATGGCCAAGCTGTATTCATCGCGGGCCGCCGAACGCATCGCCTCGAAGGCGATCGAGCTTTACGGCGGCTATGGCTACGTCAAGGATTACCCGGTTGAAAAATTCTGGCGTGATTCGAAGATCGGCGCGATCTACGAGGGCACTTCGAATATGCAGTTGCAGACGATTGCCAAGTTGATTATTGGCGGGAAGTGAAAGCGGCGCAGCAAGTGGATGCAGAAGAGATTAAGCGCTATTTGACAGAGCTGAATGAAGAACTCCGCTCGATGGATATCAAGGGCGAGATTTGTTTGTATGGCGGCGCCGTGATGGCGATTGCGTACAACGCCCGTCCGGATACAGATGATGTAGATGCAGTCTTCGAGCCGGTTCGTCAGGTGCGAAGAGCAGCCCGTCTGGTTGCCGAGAGAAATGGCCTGCCGATAGGTTGGCTTAATAATGCTGTCGAGATATTTCTGGCACGACATGAACGCCGTATCCTGCTCGACCTGTCGCATCTTAAGATCTATGTGCCGCCACCCGATTATCTGTTGGCGATGAAGGTGCTGAGCGCGCGGGCTGAGACAATGGATCAAAATGACCTCAGGGTCTTGATCCGGAAATTGGGACTAAAGAGCAGCGCTGATGTCTTCGCTATTGTAAGGGGCTACTATCCGCGTAAAGAGATTAAGCCTGAGACCCGCATTCTGGTAGAAGAACTCCTGGGGACACGTGATAACGGTTAGAGAAACAAGAGAAAAGATCGCAAACGACCAAAAGTGGTGGGCGATTCATCTAATGAATTTCGTCGACGACTTTCGCCGTGCTAGAGATCCACGGGCAATTGAGGCGCCATTTCGGCAGACTGAGCAAAAGATGGACGCGCTGGTCGCAGCAACCGTGGAGTCACTCTGCGATGAACTTGGCCTTGAACCACCGCAGTGGCTGGAACAGATTCCCGAGTGTGAAGAACCGTGGTTTGTAAGTGGGCTCGAAAGACTGAAGGCTATCACGATCGTTCAGAGCCCTTTGCGATTTCGCATGCGAAAGATTTTTGTGCTGGAGAATTTTCTCAGTCGAGTTTAGACGATGGCAACATCACGAATTGAAATCTTTGAGCAAATGCTCACGAGCGATCCAGCCAACACGATGGTGTTGTTTGGACTCGCGAAGGAATATGAAAAGGCCGGCGACGAGGCGAAGTTGATTGCCACGCTCGAGCGTTATCTCGCCTCTGCCGATGATGAAGGCAACGCGTTCGGCATGCTGGCGCGGGCTTATGAGCGCACGAAGCAGAGCGACAAAGCGCGTGAGGCTTTTCAGCGCGGCCGCGATGCGGCCACGGCGCACGGCCATCCGGGAATGGCGGAAGAATACAGAACTGTTTTGGAAAATGAGTACGCCGCATCATAACGGGGCAGTAGCCCGACCGTCAGGGAGGGCTTAAGATAATCATGAGTGACCTGAAAGTCTTAAGACTGGTAAAAAAATCCGAGGGCGATCCCCCTGAAAAGGCCTTCATGGCAGAGGCTGTCGCAAAGCCTGAGCCTCAGCCGGCCGCCGCGCCTGCAATCAAACCCGTCGCGGCGCCACCTCCAATTAAACCGGTCCCGGCGCGAGGCGATCAACAGCAGAGGCAACAGCAGAGGCAACAGCAGAGGCAACAGCAAAGCCAACGGCACAGGCAACAGCAGAAGCCGCAACCGAAGCTTACACTCAGCCCCGAACAGATGCTGAAGATCTTTCGCACGATGTATCTCTCTCGGCGGCTGGACGATAAAGAGATTCAGATGAAGGGCCAGAACCGGATCTTCTTTCAGATCAGCGGCGCTGGTCATGAAGCGATCCTGGTGGCCGCCGGCCTGTGTCTAAAGCCCGGCTACGATTGGTTCTATCCCTACTATCGCGATCGTGCGCTGTGCCTGCAGTTAGGGATGACGCCGCTCGAACAACTGCTGCAATCCGTCGGCGCGGCAGCCGACCCGGCCTCGCACGGACGGCAGATGCCTTCGCACTGGGGCCACAAAAAACTGAACATCGTTTCGCAGTCATCACCCACGGGAACGCAGCTTTTGCAGGCCGTGGGCTGTGCTGAAGCCGGTTATCGGGTCAAGCTGATCAAGGAATTGAAGAAGCTGGTAGAAGGCTTTCACAACGACGAAGTTGTTTACGTCTCGCTCGGCGACGGCACGACCAGCGAGGGCGAGTTTTGGGAAGCGCTGAACACTGCCTGTAATTTGAAACTGCCGGTGCTGTTTTTGCTGGAAGATAACGGCTATGCGATCAGCGTTCCCGTGGAGGTGCAAACCGCCGGCGGCGACGTGTCGAGATTGATCGAAGGATTTCCAAATCTTTACAGGCAGCGTTGTGACGGCACGGATCCGATCGAGTCGCTCGCGGTGATGCGGCGGGCCGTCGACCATTGTCGCAAAGGGCGCGGGCCATCGTTCGTGCACGCGAAGGTCATCCGGCCTTATTCGCATTCGCTGTCAGACGATGAAAAGCTCTACCGGTGCGAAGCGGAGCGCGTGTCCGACGCGGAGCACGATCCGGTCAAGCGGTTCGGCGCCCTGCTGGTGCACGAAGGGATCGCGAGCCAGGAGGAACTGCAACAACTGAAAGACGAAGTGGATCGCGAGATCAACGAAGCCGCCGATATCGCGCTCGCCAGTCCCCAACCGGCGCCCGAAACGGCGTTGGAGTTTATCTACTCGCCCACCGTCGATCCGACTTCCCCAGAGTTTGATACGGAAGATCGAGTTGAACTCAGTGGCAAGCCCGGCACCATGGTCGACTTGATCAATCGTTGCCTGCATACAGAGATGAAACGCGATCCGCGTATTGTCGCGTTTGGCGAGGACATCGCAGATTGCTCGCGTGAAGAATTGCTCGATCAGGTAAAGGGCAAAGGCGGCGTGTTCAAAGTTACCGCCAATTTGCAACGCGAGTTTGGCAGCGCGCGCGTCTTCAATTCGCCCCTGGCGGAAGCGAACATTGTCGGCCGGGCTATCGGCATGGCCACGCGCGGTCTTAAGCCTGTCGTCGAGATTCAGTTCTTTGATTACATCTGGCCCGCCTATCACCAGATTCGCAACGAGCTGGCGCTCTTGCGCTGGCGCTCAGGCAATGAATTCTCAGCGCCGCTGGTAATGCGTGTCCCGATCGGCGGCTATCTGAAGGGCGGTGCGATCTATCACTCGCAATCGGGCGTGTCGATCTTCACCCAGATTCCCGGCCTGCGCGTCGTCTATCCTTCCAACGCGCTGGACGCGAACGGCCTGCTGCGCACGTCGATTCGTTGTGACGATCCGGTACTGTTTCTCGAACACAAGCACCTCTATCGCCAGGCCTACAACAAATCGCCTTATCCATCCGACGATTTCATGATCCCGTTTGGCAAAGCTAAGACCGTGCGCGAAGGAACCGATCTCTCGATCATCACCTACGGCGCTCTGGTCCAGCGCTCCGTCGTTGCGGCTAAGCAAGCCGAACAGCAGGGCATCAGCGTGGAAGTAATCGACCTGCGCACGATGAATCCTTACGATTGGAACGCCATTGCTGAGTCGGTAAAGAAAACCTCGCGCGTGATCGTGGCTCATGAAGACACGATGTCTTGGGGCTATGGCGCCGAGATCGCCGCCCGCATCTCAAACGAGTTGTTCGAATGCCTCGACGCTCCCGTTCGCCGCGTCGCCGCACTGGATTGCTTTGTGGCCTACGCGCCGCAACTCGAAGACGCGATCCTGCCGCAAGCGGCGGATGTCGCGAAGGCGATTGTGGAACTGCGGCAATACTGAGAGCGCGAGGGGATTGTCCAGTATGAACTTCCACGAACGATTTGAAATACCGGTTGATATTGACGAAGCAAGACTGCGCTTTGTTAATCGCATTCATAACCGCATCTTTCGCCTCTTCCTTCTTAACGAAAGCGAGGGAAGACCCTACGTAATAGTGGAAGCAATTGCTAACGAGTTGGGCCTTCGGTACAGTTCGGGATCTGTAGTGGAGAATTATGTCAAAGACGATTATCAGCGAACTTTGCAAGCCATCCAGGGAATGCGCAAGGCTTTGTCGCCTGACAAGCAAGCTAGGTTCGATCCTATGGTTGTAGAAACACTAAAGGAGTCCGAGTTGGATCTCGGCATAACGTATGAGAAGGGGGTCTTCATCAAAACTGGGGCAAAACTACTCGATGAAGACCTCATAAATGAACCCCTTAGGTGGCTTTCTTCAAGTAGATACGAAGCGGTAAGACAGCCGTTCGAAAAAGGCCTCATTCATCTACTAGAAGCTGAAAATAGACCCGAATTACTTTCGGATGTTGTGACTGATATGTACGAAACATTGGAGGCATTAGCGAAAATAGTCACGGGACGCGACAAAGATTTATCCGCGAATGCCGAATCGTTTGTGAAAAGCGTAAACATCTCTGAGCCGTACAAGAAATTGCTAAAGGAATACATTTCTTATGCGAATAATTTCCGTCACGCTGCATCTACAAACGCACCAAAACCAAATCTTTCAATTGCGGAAGTAGAATCCTTTACTTACTTAACCGGCGTCTTCATCAGACTCGCAATGCAAGTTTCTTAAACTTGAAGTCGCCAGTGCTACAATGATTCTATGAATCAGCTCACCCGAATCACATTTGATCCGAACGTCATGGGCGGCAAGCCATGTATTCGCGGCCTTCGTGTCACAGTCGGCACTATTGTTGGCCTAGTTGCATCTGACCATTCAGCGGACGAAATTCTCAAGCTCTATCCCTACCTCGAAGAAGAAGACATACGTGAGGCGCTTGCCTATGCCGCCTGGCGTGCCGAGGAGGTTGAGCTGCCATTAATGACAGGATGAAGATCCTCGTCGACATGAATCTCTCGCCCGATTGGGTGACTGCCTTAACTAACCACGGAATTTCAGCGGTTCACTGGTCAACGGTGGGCGACCCTCGCGCGGAGGACGCTGTGATAATGGATTGGGCGCGCGAAAACGGTTATGTCGTGTTCACACACGATCTCGACTTTGGCGCTGCGTTGGCTTTGACGCAAGCAGAAGGTCCTAGCGTCATTCAGGTCCGTACTCAAGACGTGACGCCTCAACATCTGGAACCGGCAGTCATCAATGTTTTGGAGAATAACGCGGCGCTGCTCAATGCAGGATGTTTGATCGTCCTTGATGAGGGCCGCTCGCGAGTCAGAATTCTGCCGTTGACTCTGCGGTCATGAGTCTTCATGATGCTCGTGAACCCCAAATTCTTCAAAACCCCTTCCGCCTTCCGCAAATGGCTCGAATCTCATCAGGCCACGGCGAAAGAGCTTTGGGTTGGCTTCTACAAGAAAGGATCGAGCAAGCCGAGCATTGACTGGCCAGAGTCGGTCGACGAGGCGCTCTGCTTTGGTTGGATCGACGGCATCCGCAAGAGCATCGATGCAGAGGGCTATAAGATTCGTTTCACCCCGCGTAAGCCGGGCAGTGTTTGGAGCGCAGTGAATCTCCGAAACGTCGAGAAGCTTGTCAAAGAGAAGCGGATGCGGCCCGCGGGTTTGAAAGCATTCGCGGCGCGGAAAGAAAATCGATCCGGGATTTACTCGTACGAACAACGCAGCCCAGAACTTGTTGAACCGTATCAGGGAAAGATGAAACGAAACCAGGCTGCATGGAAGTTCTTCCAGGCCCAGCCTGCCGGGTATCGCAAGGTCATGAACTGGTGGGTCGTCAGTGCGAAACAAGAAGAGACCAGACTCAAGCGGCTCGACAAATTGATCGAAGAGTCGGCGCAGGGTCGACGCATGAGATGATTTAAGAAGCGTTCACCCCATTTCGCCCCTACGGAGCGATAAACGCTACTTTTCAAGCGTGCGCTGGAAGCACCTCTAGGAATCGCTGACGAAAAACTCATATGCGCAAAGTAACTCTCGGCCTCGCCAACAGTCTCGACAACTACATCGCCCGCAAAGACGGTGGGTTCGATTGGATTCACTGGAGCAAGGAAGTCGCCGAGATCAGCGCGAAGTTCATGAAAACCGTCGACGCGCTCCTGATCGGACGCAAAACATACGAAGGGATGCTCGCCTATGGCCAGACCTCCTATCCGGGCGCGAAGAATTACGTATTCTCGCGCTCGAAGAAACAGCGTGACGCGCTGAAAAAGAGTCTGGTGGCAAAGAAGAAGGCCGACAAGAATGTCGAAGTCGTTTCCGCGGATGCGACGGAGTTTGTGCGTGAGTTGAAGCGCAAGAAGGGCAAGGGCATCGTCGTCTTCGGCGGCGGTGAACTAGCGAAGAGTCTGTTTGAGGCGGACCTGATCGATGAAGTCGTGCTGAACATTCACCCAGTGCTTCTCGGTTCTGGCATTCCCCTCTTTCACGAGATGAAGAAACAGATCGATCTTGAGTTGCTCGATTGCCAGATTCTCAAGGGCGGCTACCTGGCCGTGACCTATCGCGTGAAGCACTGAGTTTTGGCGGGTAGCGTCCCTTTTTCATCAGCGGTGTTTCGGAGTACCGACTTTAGTCGGGTTTTTGTTAAGCCGAAAAAGCCCAACTGAAGTTGGTACTCTAAACGCCGTCATCCGGCTACCTTTTCTTCGTCCACGGCTTCGGTTTCCGGTATCGCAGGTTTTACGGAACGATTCCCGCAGGCCTGTCGTATATCGACGCGGACACCGAGAAGACCTGTAAAAGGCCGTGAATGAAAGGTATCGGGTAGGGAAATGAAAGAAGCAACGGATGTTTTGAAGATAGTTGGAATTGTCCTGCTGGCGCTGTTTGTGCTGGCTGTGGGTGTGCCGATAGTTTTGGCCGCGGCCGGTATCGCCGTTGGCATTCTGGGCATGCTCGTAGGCCTGGCGATAGCGCTGATTAAGATCGCCATCGTGGTCGCAATCATCTATTTGATCGTCGTGGGAATTCGGGCCGTGCTGCGTTAAGCGGCGTATTAACTAGACAGGGTCAAGCAACCTCCCACGATCAATAATCAGACTGACAAGGCTGATCTCTCGCCAAAATATGCTACGCACCGTTCCCTTGCAAGAAACCATACTTGACTGATCAGCCGTGTCGCGCGATGATGCCCCGGAAGTTAACCCACCCGGGGGGCACGACTATATGACACCGGAAGACAGACTCGATCGAATTGAGCGAATCGCGAAGCTATTCGTCAAGGCCGGCCGGCGCGCGCGGCGCAACATGTGGGAGCAGGACGAGAAGATCAATATCCTCATCAACCTTCACATCCAGAATGAAGAGATGTTCGCGAAGAATGAGACGAGATTCGCGAAGCACGATGAAAACATAAAGATCCTTATCGAGTTTCAGAAACAGAATGAAGAGAGATTTCGCCAGAATGAAGAGCGGTTTCGCCAGAATGAAGAGCGGTTTCGCCAGAATGAAGAGCGGTTTCGTCGGAATGAAGAGAGATTTGCCAGAACCGACGAAAGATTCGTCGATCTGGCCGAGTCTCAAGCGGACTCTGATCGGCGTCTCAATTCACTAATCGAGATCATTAGGGACGGGCGCAATGGCGCCTCCTAAATTGCGCTTCACACATTAAACCTGAAATTCACTACATCGCCTTCCTGCATGATGTAGTCCTTACCTTCCAATCTCATCAATCCCTGTTCTTTGGCCGCCGCATATGAACCGGCGCGCATCAGCGCGTCATAGCCGACGATCTCGGCGCGGATAAAGCCGCGGGCGATGTCGGAATGAATCGCCCCGGCAGCATCCTGCGCGCGCGACCCCTGGGTTATGGTCCAGGCGCGCGCTTCTTTTTCTCCGGCCGTCAAAAAAGACATCAGACCCAACGTTCGATAGGCGCTCTTAATCAACTGATCGACGCCGCTGCTTTTGACTCCGAGCGATTCCAGATATTCGACTCTCTCCGACGGTGAAAGATCGACCAGGTCGGCTTCGAGTTGGGCGCAGATCACCACACACTCGGCATCCTCGCTCGCCGCAACTTCGCGAACTGCCTTGACGTGATCGTTCTCGTCGGGCGCATTGAGCGCTGCCTCGTTAACGTTCGCGGCATAAATCGTCGGCTTCATCGTCAGCAGGAAATAGTTTCTGGCGACGACTCGCTCTTCATCGTTGAGTGGAACGCCCCGCGCCGGCTTGAACTCTTCGAGCGCCGGTTGCAGCTTGTCCAAAACTTCCAGTTCAGCCTTGGCCGTCTTATCACCGCTCTTTGCGGTTTTCTGCACCCGCTCCCGGCGACGCTCGACCGTTGATAGATCCGCCAGCGCAAGTTCGATCTGAATTGTCTCAATGTCCCGGCGCGGATTGATTGAACCCTCGACGTGCACGACTGATTCGTCTTCGAAGCAGCGCACGACCTGGATCATCGTGTCGGTTTCGCGGATGGCGTGCAGGAACTGGTTGCCCATGCCTTCACCCTGTGACGAGCCGCGCACCAATCCGGCGATGTCCACAAACTCTACGCTGGCCGGAACGAGCACTTCCGTTTTTACGAGTTTCGCCAGCGGCGCCAGGCGTTCATCCGGAACCGCGACCACACCGACGTTTGGCTTGCTGGTAGAGAATGCGTAGTTGGCGATCAGCGCCGATGATTGCGCCGTGACCGCATTGAAGAGAGTTGTCTTACCGACGTTGGGTAAGCCGACGAAGCCTGCTTGTAACATAGTGAGAGACCAGTCTAACGGAAGGTCGGAGGTTTTTCATAGATGCCAGGTGTGCCCAACCGGCGGGATTGATCTCTAACACGAAGGGAAACATGAGTGGAGCGAAATCTCTCGATACTGAAGTGAAGAGGACTCAAAAAGCTTTTGTGCTTGCCCATCGAAGGCTGGCTTTTTTGATCCGGGAATCGCCTGCGCGTGGCCTGAGTCAATGCGCGAACGATCAATTCCCAATCTTCTGCATGGTAATTGTGGTGGTCGTCTCAGCTCCCGCGGTGCGACTGTACGACACCCAATACCCGGCCTTCGGATATCGCAGCAACTTGTACAGTGAGCCGTCCGCCTTCGTCTCGGCCTCGGTACCCAACACTTCCCTGGGAGAGGGAATGGGACTGGCCCCGCTCATGAAATCGATCGAAATCGCGGATACTGCCCCGGCTTTGTCATAATAAACGTTCACCGCCTCGGTATCGTGGAAAATGTAGAAGTCCTGCACAGCGCTCTTGTCGCGTGGGTTTCCCAGCTTCTTGCGCGACTCCTCGGTGGTCATGCCAAGACGCACACCCTTGAATTCGCTGAACGCAGGCCGATTCTCCGGCTCGTCAACTGGCGCTCTGTTTCGCTGCGCGCGCGAAGTGATTGGCGCCAGCACAATAAACACCAGCGCGCCGGCGACCGGAAAAGCTAATCCGCTAATTCGACCATGAAAGAGTCTGGGGGAAACGCAAAACATATGTGTCCTCCTTCGATCCGATACCACGCCCGGATTGCGCGGCGGAAGGTTCAAGAGACCGGGCCCTCCGTCATACATTGCCGACGGCCGGCCATTCCGATGACGATGACAATATGCCAGCACGAATCACAAGTCAATAGTCTCGCAGGGGTCCCTCATATGCGTCGAACCCGCGCCGGTATACGACCGGGCCGGCTATTGACTCGCGGGCCGAATTGGACTAGAAGCATTGTGATTTCCAAACTCAAAAAAGCGAGTTGCAGAGCTCTTCTTAAAAGGAGTAACGGGGTAATGAGAAGATATCTTTCGGTGGTTATTCTATCGCTGGCCACGGTGACGTTATCGCAATTCGGCTGCGCCAGTCCGCAGAATAACAACAATGCCGCGCCAACCAACGCGAACATGGCGGTGCCGGAAGCAACGCCGGACAAAGCGGCGATCGCGGCGGAACTCATAAAGATCGAAAACGATTGGCCGCGGATCATCAAAGAGCACGATGCTGCCGCAGTCAGACGGCTCGAAGCCGACGACGCGATCTTCGTTTACCCTGATGGTTCGACGGGCGGAAAAGATCAGGACGTTAAAGACATCGAATCCGGGGCCACTACGGCGGAGTCCTGGGAAGTATCGGACATCAAAGTTAACGTGCTCGACAAGGATTCCGCAATCGTGAGCGTTCGGATTACTGTCAAAGGTGGCAAGTACAAAACGCCAGATGGCAAGGCCCAGGACATTAGCGGGCAATATCGTTCAATAGATACTTTTTCCAGACGCAACGGTCAGTGGCAGCTCGTTGCTTATGCAATGACTCCTGTTAAGAATCCCGAGCCCACTGCTTCACCTTCGCCGACGCCAAAAGCTTCTCCGTCTCCCTCAGCATCGCCGGCCATGAAGCCAACCCCGGCTGCTAAGGGAACGCCGCTGGCCAAGCCCTCACCGGCCGCGAAGGCTTCGCCTGCCATCAAGAAGCCCGCATCCACGCCGGCCAAGGTCGCACCCAAGCCCGTGAAGACGCCTTAGTCAGTGGGCAGTGGGCAGCGAGCAAATCGCAAGGGGGGGCGCGCTATGTTGTGCCCCTCTTTCGTTGTTCGGAAATAGCGTCAAGACCAAATGCCAGGAATGGATCCACCGCAGGACGGGCAATTTCCCGTAGCCGTGACCTTCATCTGCCGAATCAGGTAACCGTAACGCTCAACCAGCAGTTCGTCGCACGACGGGCAATAAGTGTTTTCCCAGCGTCCGACCCGACCGGGAAGATTACCCGCATAGACAAAACGCAACCCTGCTTCGCGACCGATCTCACAGGCGTGGATCAATTGCTCAACCGTAGTGTTGGCGTTGTCGTTCATCTTGTAGTCATGATGAAACGCGGTTACATGCCAGGGAATGTCCGGCGAAACAGAGGCGATGAAATCAGCCGCGCGTTTCAGTTCGTCTTCAGAATCATTGAAGCCGGGGATCACCAGCGTCACGATTTCTTCCCAGAAGCCGCGCTCTTTGACCATCTTCACGGTCTCCAGAATGTTGTCCACCACGCCGCCGAGCTGCCGGTAGTTACGATCGCTCATTGATTTCAAATCGATCTTGTAGCAGTCGGTCCACGGCCTCAGATAGTCGAGCACCTGCGGCGTCGCGTTGCCGTTCGAAATAAAAGCAGTGCGAAAGCCGGCCGGCTTTGCCTGCTTGAAAACTTCGACGGCCCATTCAGCGGTAATTAGAGGTTCGTTGTAGCTCGATCCCACCATCGAGGCGCCATGAGCCTTTGCCATGGCAACCAATCTTTCCGGGGTGACGATGTTAGGCGTCGACACGGCGGCATCATCGCGCAGCGCCTGAGAGGTAACCCAGTTCTGGCAGTAAGCGCAGTGCAGATCGCAGCCAAGCATGCCAAACGTCAGCGTGTCCGATCCCGGCAGCGCGTGAAAGAATGGCTTCTTCTCAGTCGGGTCGCATTGCAAAGCCGCGACGTAATTCACCGGCACGCGCAGTTGTCCGGCTTCGTTGAAGCGCACCTTGCAGATGCCGCGCTTGTCTTCCTTGATCAGACAACGATGGCCGCACGCGAAACATCGCAGTGCGTTGTCCGGCAGATGCTCGGTCAACTCAGCCGCGCCTTCGGCCGTCAACTCGTCTAAAACTTCAGCGAGTGAAGTTGCTGTAGCGCTTAATGGCATAATCAGTTAATGCAGAAAATCTGATGAGGAATTATACTCCTTTGGATGGATGGAAGGGGCGAGCGGATGCAGTTGCCGATTAGCATTGACCCAGAGATCATGAGCGGCACCCCGGTCTTTGAAGGAACACGCGTTCCCATTGACGCTCTGATAAACAATCTTGCGGCGGGTGTGTCGCTGGAGGAGTTCCTGGACAATTTCCCTAGCGTAACTCGCGAACAGGCTCTGGCCATCCTCGACTCTTCATCGCCCGGAAAAGATTGGCCCGGCTCAACATGATCATCGAAGAAATCACTGTCACTGCTTTCCAGCAGCACACTCGCATAGTTGGCTGCGAGAAAACGAAACGCGCGATCTGCATCGATCCGGGCGATGCCTCAGACGCCATAGTCCAGGCCATCGACAAGCATGGGTTCGAGTTGCAGGCCATCGCCTGCACGCATGCGCACATGGATCACGTCGGCGGAGTCACGGCGCTTAAGAAGCTCAAGCCGGAGGCGAAAATAACCATGCATCCTGCCGACGAGCCTTTGTACCTGGAACTGCCGAACCAGCCGGGATGGCTGGGGATTCCGCGTTCTCAGTGGGCTGAGTATGACTTTGATTATGAACAGCCGCCAAAGGTCGATGAGTACTGGAGCGACGGACAGATCTACGAAGTTGGTGATCTGAATTTCAAGGTGATCCATTGCCCCGGCCATACCCCTGGACACGTGGTGCTGTTTGCGCCGGCGGAAAGAAAAGTTTTTGTCGGAGATTGTCTGTTCGCCGGTTCGATTGGCCGCACTGATTTGCCGGGTGGCTCGACCGAACAGTTGATGGATTCACTCTTCAATAAGATCCTGCCGCTCGGCGATGACGTGGAAGTTTATTCCGGCCACGGACCAACAACTACGATCGGCCGGGAGCGCCTGACAAATCCGTTTCTGACCGGCGCCTACACCATCGGAAGCAGCGGAAGATTCTAGCGCGGATACAGAGTGTCTACCCAACCGACAGAAGGGCGCATATAGGGGCGCCCCCTGCTACCTCTTCAAATGCTCCACGATGTCTTTCTTCTGGGTGGCGACGAATGCCATGAGCTCGTCTTTCTCGGCTTTGGGTACATTGTACTTGTCCAATGCCGCGACCAGATGCTTGGCGGCAGCGTCCCATTGAGGCTCAGTGATTCCCAGCCCTGCGTGGGTAGTCTTCATGTCGCGGCCCAGGTAAACGCACGGCCCACCGGCAGCTACGCAGAACTGATCAAGAATGTGCTGGCGCAGGCGCTTCTTTGAATCGGTGCTGAAGCCCGAAAAGAACTTTGCGAAGCTCGGGTCGGTTGCCAGCCGGGTGATGAAATCGTCAACCACGGCCGCAATCGCGTCGTACCCGCCCAGCCGCGAATAGAGCGACTTCTTCTCCTGGCCACCCGTCGCACCGGCGATCGAGGCATTCAGCGGAGCTTTCATCTGAACATTCTTCTGACCATGGGCGGCCACAGTTGATTCGGCGATGACCACCAACAAACAGAAAGCAAGTGCAATTCTCTTCATCATTTCTTCTTCTCTCTTTCTCAACCTGGGGTTGTAGTTTTTAGTCTGCACAAAGACAAGCGGCTAAGACATCATCATCGGAAACTTGTGAAGGCTTAGCCGGCAATCACGGGAGAGTATTTCTTAATGCGGCGCCGCCACAACCGGACTTAATCTTATCGAGGCCCCGTCACGGTTAGCGCGCACCCGGATGCGGCGGTGGCCCTTGCTATCCGGAGTGGACGCATAAGTGATTGTGTAAGCCGTGCGCATTTGCGCGACCACGTCGTCATAAGCTTTCTGCAAATCTTCCAGCCGCTTGATCGGATAAAACACTCCGCCTGACACCGTAGCCAGTTTTTGTCCTTCTTCCGCGGCGCGCGTAGTGATCGTCAGATACTTAGTGCGCATTGGATCGACGGTAATTGACGGCCGGGGCACGCTGGATTCAGGAATCAATCCCGAGGGCACATAGAGCGGGTAAATCAGCGCGCCCGATTCGATGGTGGCTTCGAGAATTGCCGGAAAGGGGATGAAGGATTTGTTGTCATCGCCGTCCGACAAAACCACTACGGCCGTTCGTTCGCCTCGCAGTGCTTTGAGCGGGTCCACCAGGGTGTAAGCCAGCGCGTCATACAACGCGGTCGCACCACCCGCGTCAATTTCATCCAGCTTTATCGACAGCAAACGGCGGTCGGTTGAGAAGCCTGAAATCACTTTGATGTCGTCGCGAAAGCTGATGATCGAAATTCGATCCTGCGGACTGGCGGTGTTCAGGAAATCACGCGCCGCCTTACGAATGAAGTCGATCCGCTCTTCCACGCTGCCCGAAACGTCGAGCAGGAGGACCAGATTGAACGGTTCCGACGCGGGAGTGACTTCGACGATTTTGCGTTCGCTGCCGTCTTCATAAACCGCAAAGTCTGAAACGCGCATTCCGGGAATTGCGCGGCCGTTGCGGTCGGTGACGCTGGCGTTCACGCGCATCAGTTGCGGGGTGAGCGCAGTAGCAATTTCGCCCGGAGGCGGCAGTTTGGCAAGCGACGGCTCGTTGCGTGGCGGCGGCAGCGTCCTGGCAAAATCGCCGAACATGCGCGGGCTGACTTTGCGAATCGCGTCCATGAGCGGACCATCGCCACTGCGAACGATAGCGCGCGCGGCTTCGGTTAGTGGCCGCTCGCGCAAGTCGCTCGGCGCCATGCTGGGATCTACGTTCAGCAGGATGACACCGCGCTGTGTGATGAAACTCAACCGCACCAAGTCCTGCTTTTCAGGCGGCTTTTCGGCGTTGGGATCAGGCTTGTCCGCCGGTTCACTTGACCCGCCGGAGTTGTTGCCTGCATCAACAGCGTCGTCAGTGCTCTCTGGTTTCTTTTTCTTCTGCTTCTTCTTTTTGGCGTCGGGTCCTAATGTGCCGGAAATGGAAAAGGCGCCAGCGCGGCCTTCTTTGATTGGCGGCAACTCGACATCGCTTAGAAAGCGCGGGTGGCTGGATTGCCAGAGGAATTTGAACTCGAGCGCATCGAGCGGTACGTCTGCGTGAATCGTTCCGGTATTCGTGACGACGTCGGCAACGTCAAAGTCTCCGATCACGTCGACCATGCCCGTCTCAGTTTCGATCCTTACTCGCGAACGCTTCGGGACATGCACCACGAGATCGATACGGTTGGGCCGCTCGCGTACGGTGATCTCGCCGCCAGAGACATTGATGTCCCCGGGTTCCACGGAGGCGCCTGCTGAGGTGGCCTGCAAAGTTGCTTTGCTTTTCTCGTCATCAGAAGCGATAACTGAGACGCGGCCATTCCGATTCCTGATCGTCAGAAGGGCTTTGCCGCCGGCGGTCAGATCCTTTTCATAGGCCTGTGCGCCTGGCTGAGTACCTGACTGGGCGCCCAACCGCGCAGATAACAGAGAAACCAACAGGCAGACTGCGAGCAGAACGGAAGTGGGCGTCAGGGTTTTACGAAAGACTTCCGGGGGGACATTTGACCTGCGAAACATAGGGGTTGATCTTGCCTGTGCCCTAAGCCGGGGTCAAGTTAGAACCAACGGGTGACGGTGTCCTGGCTTCTCTTAGCGCCTTTCGACTTACTTCGCGCCTTTGCGTGAAATGCATTTCCACGAAAAAACAGTTCACGCAAGGGCTCAAACCCAAACCTGAAGGCGCAAAGAAAGGGGCACTATTCTGTTAGAATGTCAGGGAAATTCCGCGATGTCTCAACAAACGTTCAACTCATTCGCCGACTTCTGGCCATATTACCTCGGCGAGCACAGCAAACCCGCCACGCGCTTTCTGCACGGGCTCGGCACGCTGACGGCTCTCGGCCTGGTAATCCTGTTGATTGCAATCGGCAAGTGGTGGTTGTTCCCTGCGGGTCTGATACCCGGATATGCCTTCGCCTGGGCGTCTCATTTCTTTATCGAAAAGAACCGGCCCGCTACTTTCAAACATCCGCTGTGGTCGTTCATGGGTGATTGGAAAATGTTGGCGCTGATGCTCACGGGCGGATTGAAGTGAAGCGGTTATTTGGAGTGCGCTGACTTGTCAGCGCTTTCGCACCTCGCGGCGCGCTGGTTTGGACGTGATAGAAAAGCGGCGACAAGTAGCCGCACTCCAAAATGAGAGAGACCAAAGCCCAGCGCAAAGAGCGAACTGAGCAGGTTATCAAGTTGCTCAAGCGCGCGCACCCTGACGCGCACTGCGCGCTGAATCATTCGAACGCCTTTGAACTCCTCGTCGCCACGATTCTCTCGGCCCAGTGTACCGACGAACGCGTCAACATCGTCACCGCTGATCTCTTTCGCAAATACCGCCAGCCCGAAGACTATCTGAGAGTGGCCGCGACCGAGCTGCAGCAGGACATTCACACCACAGGCTTCTTTCGCAACAAGACGAAATCAATTCAGGGCGCCTGTCGGATGCTCGCCGATGAATTTGATAACCACGTGCCGCAAACAATGGAGGAGTTGCTGAAACTTCCCGGTGTCGCGCGCAAGACCGCCAACGTCGTGCTCGGGGTCGCGTTTGGTATTGCCGCCGGGATAGTCGTCGATACGCACGTCAGCCGCTTGTCTCAGAGACTCGGTCTGACGAAGCAAAAGGATGCCGGCAAGATCGAACAGGACCTGGTCGGGCTGGTGCCGCGCAAAGACTGGATCATCTTTTCGCACCTTTTGATCTTCCACGGTCGCCGGGTTTGCAAAGCGCGCCGGCCGCTGTGCGCAGAGTGCGTGGTAGAGAAGTTGTGTCCTTCGTCGATGTTGAAGACAGGAAAGTACCGAAGTAGCGCCGTTCGTCAGAGCCACAAAGAGATCCACGAAGTCACACGAAATGACTCGAAACAGGAGTCTTCTTAGTGTTGCTTCGTGTGGTTTGGTGGATCGTTTGGTCTTTCAGCAGCATGCTCAGGGTAGCAATATCAAATTCCAAGCTTCTCAAGGGCTTCCTCGAACGGAATTCCGGTCTTGCGTTCCTTGGCTTCCAGTAGCCTTCGCTTCATGTTCTCGCTCTTCAGCAGATAAGCGGTCTCTTTTTCCGACTCAATCTCGCGCCACAATTCGATCGGCACGATCACCGCCGTCGGTTGGCCAGTCTCATCTGATACGTACTGAATTTCCAGCATACATCGCTCCTCTAAACACAAATCTTCCCGAAGTCTAAGTGCTAGACAAGGTCTGTGTCCAGCTTTCCTATTTTCGATGGAAAAGTGCCGAAGTAGAAGTCAGAAACTGAGTCTCACCCGCAGAGAGACCTGCCGATTTCCGCCGGTACCGCCGCCGCCGGGGCCAAAAAAGAACATCCCCGAAGTCCCGGTCGGTTTCAGAAAATACGGCGAGGCCATGTTGCCGACAGGACTCCCTACATTGGTGTGGTTGAACGCATTGTTTACATTCATCGAAAACGACAGTGAATACGGTCTCTGGATCTGCGGTTTCGGGGGCGGCTTCTGGTTTCCGGTGGTGGCCGGGGTTACAGTCCCGCTGCTTGTTACGACGCTTCCGGCCGCCGCGGGTGGCGGGGTCTTAGGCTGAATCGCGCGGCCGAACTTTATCGTCTTTGACACACCGAAGTTGACCGAAATGAAGCCTGGTCCCTGACCGAAGTTTCGCGGAATGATGCGCTGTCCGGGCCCGGGGTTCGGATCGAAAGCGCCCAGGGGCGTGACGACCACGCCGGGTTTGTTGAGATCGGTGGCAAACGCCGGCCGCTCGGTAAAAAACGTATCACCGTTCGTATCGCGGCCAGTGGTGATATTGAAAGGCCCGCCTGAACTGGCGACGACAAAAGCATTCACACCGAATCCGGAGCGCGTTTGATAACTGGCATTAGTCCAGAGCCAATGCCGAACATCCCAGGACGCCCGGCCAAATTCCTGGCTGAAGTCATAAGGATCAAACGAAGAACCGCTGGTCCCGGTGTCAGTGCCGCGATTCTTGTTCATCGTATAGGAGGTCCAGAAATTCACTTTGCCCACGTTCCCATTGATACCCACGCTGAGCGAGTCATACGTCGACCGGCCGGTTGATTGAGACTCCAGGATGTTGCCTGAGCTATTGCCGAGCGGGCGCGTCCCACTCGATGGCACCGCCGGGTTATAGGTCCCGGCCAACGGCGCGTTGATGTTCAGGGTCCGCTGATTCCGGATTGACTGCACGTGCGAGTAATTAATATTGAGTTTGAGCTTGTAAGGCAGTTGGTGCTCGATACTTACTGAACTGCGGAACGAATAAGACGGTGCCAGGTCCGTAGCCAGAAACTGCCGCGTCTGTGGTAGAGCAAATGTGTCCAGCAGACTAATCGGCGGCACGAGCGGAAACAAAGCGAGCACCGCCGGGTCAGAGACGACGAATTGCTGCTGGTTAAGGCCATTGAATCGCAGCGATTGAAGAACCTGGTATTCTGATATTCGGCTATAAAAAATGCCGAGGCCTCCGCGAATAACCGTCTTGGGCTGGCTGGGTCCGGCTGCTTTCGCCGGCGCGCTCGGCGCTGAGGTGGCTGGGGCGCTGTTCGAGCCCGCAGTTGCCTGCGGTGGTTTCTTCTTACTGCCGAATGAAGGTGACCAGGCGAACCCGATGCGTGGAGCAAAGTTCAGATTACTGCTGATGTTGTTCTGGTTCTCGTATCGCAGCCCGGGCGAAAGGGTGAAGTTTGGCCGTAGTTTCCAGTCATCCTGAATGTAAAAGGTGATGTCGCTTTGATTGACGTCGGCTTCGGGATTACCACCGGCAATCGAGAATTGCGTGGCTCCTCCACCCAGACTTCTGATCTGCGCCGCACTCAGACCCTGGCGCTGAAACAAAAGCGTTCGACGGTAGCGCTCGAGACTGCTGATCTGAATCGGGGGAGCGCCGGGAATAATCTGATTGTTGGCATCGAGGCTGGGGCCGGTGCCGCCGGCGAATGTGTAGGTCCCGCCGAAATTGGAAGGCGCGATGCTTTTGATCCGTACGTTCCTGACGCGACCCCCGATCTTGAAAAAGTGCCGGCCAGTCGACCATGAAGTGAAGTTGTGCAGCTCGACCCGGTCCTGTGTGCTGGACGCGTTGCCGACCTGAGCACCGCCGCCAAAGAACGAATCCTGTACATTGAGAGCGGCCAGCGCCAGAATCGCGGTCTGCCGGGAAATGCCATGCTGAACCTGCAGACGAGTTTCGTTGATCGCCTTTTCATTCAGGATCGCAGTCTCAGTCAGCTGCAGGGTGTAGTTCTCGCGCCTTCCGCGGTATCCGCGCGAGGGCAGTGAGAACCCGCCAATGCCTTGTGGGTTTTGAGATCCTCTGCCGTATTCAAAGTTTCCCACCAGCGTGTGCTTCTTGTTGATCTTCAGATCGCCACGCAGCCCAAAATTGGTTCCCCGGTTTGGCGCGACGATGGTCTGGTTGAAAAGCGTAGGGCTCAGGGTGACGGGATCAAGCACCGTAGCATTAACCACTGCATTGCTTTCGCTCTCATTGCGCCCAAAATAGAAAGCGAATGAAGCGCGCTTGGGGATGATCGGTCCGGTCAGGTTTGCGCTGAATAGGCGTTGTTGATAAGGCGCCCGCTTGATCGCGAAGGGATTGCGCGAGTTGAGGCTTTCGTCATTGAAGCCAAAGCTCGCTCCACCATGAAACTTATCAGAGCCAGGCTGGGTGTAGATCTCTATTCCGCCCCACCCGGGATATTCATTTTCTGCCGAGTAGGGATTCTGGTTGAAACGAACTTCTCTGATCGATTCCTTCGGTGGGATTTGTCCGTTGGAAAATCCGTTGACGGTTACCTGAGGCCCGTTTTCTCCCTGAGGAGGTCCGGCCATCGCCTGCAAGACCGCCGAGAGCGCTTCGGGATCGTCGGGCAGGGTTTCCAGTTCCTGGCGGCCCAAGATCAAAGCATCCGCGTTTCGATCAGAGTCGGTGCTGAGCCCTTTGTTATCGACGGTGACCAACTGTTCCGGAACCTCGATCCTTAGTTGCAGATCGAGATTCGCCGTCGAGCCCGGCTTGACCGTGACATCCTTCTCTTCCAGCACCGTGAATCCAGGCGCCGAAACCTTTAGATCGTACTTGCCCGGCGCGAGGGACCTGATTTCATAGGCGCCCGTGGCGTTGGTGGTTGTGCTTCGCTCGGTCCCTTTGGAATCTTTCGCGATGATCGTGGCGCCCACAACCAGGCTGCCCAACTGATCCGTGATCGTGCCCTTGATCGATCCGGATCCCTGCTGAGCAAAGCCAGGGGACGTTAGACAGAGAAGTAATAGGCAGGTTGAAAGCGTCGCTAGTATCCGACTGATGGGAGAACGTGGCATAAGACCCTCAGCGGTTTCGGATAAACGGCCCGGCTCAACGCCCGGCCCGGCTTTAGTTGTTAGAGCCTGAAACGACTACGAATGCCCTCCAGTTACACGTCAGACGACCGGCAGGGTTTCAATAAGTCGCACCCGCGAACAGGTGTTTGGTCATTGCTCTCGGTGTTAGTGCCTTATGAGTGACCAAAGGTTGCAGGTTTTATTGCCCGGGGCGAGGCGCGGCCGCATTTTAGCAGCGATTCGCGTTTATGTGGAAGGGAAAAACCAGTTCGCCTGTTCCTCCCATCCCTTTAGGCGATCAAAGCTAATCAAGTTGGCGTTTTCTACCGCTCGACCTTTTGGGAACTGACCTCTGACCTTGACCACGAATGATCCGGAACGGCCCTTCAACGCCATCGTTGTTCTGCAGATCCTCAAATGTCAGTAGAGGAGGTTTGCGGGTGGAATCCTGTTCCTGGGAAAAGGAAAACGTCCACAGCACACACACGATGGTGAGTATGACAGTGGACGTTCTCTGGAACACGCAGTCCTGCTAACGAAAACGAACCCAACTAAAGTTGGTACTCTAAACGCCGCTTCACCGGTTCGGGCTCGCTTGTGATGCCGGCATGCCTTTCATCGGCATCGGCAGTTTGCCATCAGCGCCGCTGGTCAGCGCCAGGAAAGCGTGATCAGAGCGAAGAGACTCGAACACGGCATCAACGCGGGCCTCCATCATCTCTTTCTCGCGCACTGCCTGGTAACGTTCGTATTTGAAGAAGTGACGCCGCAACAAACTGAGCGCCTTGTCGCGTTGTCCGTTCTGCGCGTAGATCGCGGCCAGGTTGTATGAAGCAGGCATCAGATTAACGTTCTCTCGCGCAATCCGGAGCGCTTCGTCTTTCTTTCCGTTCGCCGCCATAAAGACCGCGGCAAATACCAGGTTGTAAGGATCCCTGGGATCGAGGGCCAGCGCCTCTTGCGTGTACGCATTACCCTTGACCGGATCGCCCTCGGAATTCCAGTAGACCGCGAGGTTGCGATACGCCAGGGCCAACGGATACTCGGCGATGGCTTGCTCCATCAGGGCCAGTCCTTTCTTGAACTCGCCATCGTGAATCGTCATTTTGCCGAGGCCGTGAAACGCGACCGAGCGCGAAAGCGGATCGGCCGGCATGTTCAGAATTGCCTCGAAAGTCGTGCGCGCCTTGTTCCAGTCGCCGATGTTATGGCGATAGTTTTCACCGAGATAGCGCAGCGGAGTTGGATCAGCCGGGTCCATCAAGTGCGCCTTTGTGTAGAGCCTGTCGGCAGCGATATAGCGGCCGGCATTTTCGGCAATCAGACCCTGGCGCATGGTCCGCTCGATGATCGCGCTCTGGCGCGGTTCGAGGACGGGCGCCGCGGGCACGCTGGCCACCTCAACGCCGAGTTTCTTCAGCTCTTTGGCGGCGTCTTTGGCCTTTTTCGGAAACATGCATTTCTGCTCGAGCACGGCTCTATAAAGCTTGATCGCTCCGTCGTTGTCACCGGCCTTGATCTTGACGGCCGCTTCCTTCATCTCGCCGTCAACCTTGGTTTCGCGCTGCTTCATTTCGGTCTCTAGGAGTTTTTCCACGTCGGTGACTTTGAGCTTTCCGTCCTTGTTATCGAGCTTGTTGACCGGAGTGCCATCGGGTTCGGCCAGCACAGCTACCGGCAATTTCGAATCGCCCAATAGTCTGTCGGAGTTGGGAACTCGCACGTCCGCCAATTCCATTGATACGCACTGCGACGCGTACACAGACAGCGTGCGCGATTGGCGTAAGCTGGAATTCTTGATCTCGCCTTCAGTGGCCGGAAACCAGTAGAGAATCAGACCCACGGCGGGTTTATCGGTCGCCTTGCGAATCTTCCAGGGCACCGGGTAGGTAGGCACATTCGAGCCTCCACCGCCGCCACTGGACATCCCGCCACCGCCGCCGCCACCGCCGCCGCCGCAGGTGGCGAAAGATGTCTGAGCAAAAAAGAGTGCGAGGAGAACCAGAGCGATTGAGCGAAATAGTTGTGTCTTCATTGCGCGGGATTATAGCAGTGAGTTGGCCTGTGACAGTAGCCCGGCCGCAAGGGAGGGCTCGCAGGGAGCGAACGGAACCGCAGCCCCTTTCGACCACCCCAGACGGGTTTGTCCGGCTGGGGACCCCGGTTGGTCGGGCTACTGCCTCGCTTCGTTGTCGAAACTTCTGAGGTTTTCCCTCGGATTTGCAGGGGTCGATCAGAAATCGCAGTTATAAGACTTCATCGATGTCTTCGCCTCCGCAGCCGCCTGTTTGCACGCCGCCTCCAGGGTCCCCTTCATCATTGGGTTTTCAGCGAGTTGGCGCCAGGTTTTTCGCCACTGCGTCAGGCTTTCCTTGTACTGCGCACGCTGGGCCTCTGGTACATGGGCAGAGACACAAGCGTCATACCTGGTAATGAAGTCGTCGCATTCGGGAATGCCAATCTTTTCGCCGGTGGATGCGGTAGTCGTGGTGGTCGTCGTGGTAGCGGTAGTCGTGGGCTTGTTGGAATCGCCCGCCGTGGTGTTACTGTTTTCCGTCGTTTCCGTCTTACTGCATCCGACAAAAATGGCGGCGCACAGTACGGCAAAAATCAATAAGATTCTCTTTAACATTGGGGTACTCCTTCAAAGTTCAGCCAGAACGCATGAACCGTAACCGCGAAAGGGATTGAAAAGCGGCGACATGATACACGAGCAGCGGGGAATTTCCAGCTAGATCGCAAGGTTGAGAGAGGCTTCGAGCAATTCCGGTCCGGCTCACCCAGACCCTGTCCCGTTCAACGATCTTTCCGGCGAAACGCTATTGCAGTCAACGATAATTGACCAGCGCCTCATTATAGTTTAAGGTCGTTTTCTGAAATAAGGACTGGGCAATGATAGTTGTCTAGAACAAGGCGATGCCAGCCAAATGAACGTCAAGAAACTCAGTCAAAGCGGAACAGGAAAGCTAGTCAAAGTGCCGCAAGGCTACTGGGCATTCGTACCGAATCCATTGCCGCCTAAGATCGAGTTCTCCTCCCAGTTAGTCAACGCTCTGTCCGAGGCAGATCGGATGTTGGGAGCGCTGGAGGGGATGGGCCGAACCCTTCCTAATCCTACACTGCTGGTAATGCCCTATGCCCGACGCGAAGCCGTTCTGAGTTCGCGCATCGAGGGCACTCAGGCTTCCTTATCTGACCTTTTTCTGTTCGAAGCTGCCAAAGTCAAATCCGAAAACTCCGATGTCAAAGAAGTGGCCAATTATGTCCGCGCTATGAACCACGGGCTAAAGCGCCTGGGTGAGTTGCCATTGAGTTTGCGGCTAGTGCGGGAAATGCATGCCAAGCTTCTCGAAGGCGTGCGCGGTCAGGAACAGACGCCGGGAGAGTTTCGCCGTAGTCAAAACTGGGTTGGCCCTGTGGGAACTCCTCTCGATCAGGCTGTGTATGTGCCGCCGCCGCCCTCTGAGTTGCACGCTATCCTTGGCGATTGGGAGAAATACCTTCACGAGCGTGAATCCTTTCCACCACTAATTCAGTGTGCACTGATGCACAGTCAATTCGAATCAATCCATCCGTTCCTGGACGGTAATGGTCGTGTTGGCAGGTTACTGATTACTCTTTTCCTGTGTGAGCGCGGCCATCTTTCTCAACCCTTGCTTTATCTCAGCGGCTTTCTGGAAGCGCATCGCAGCGAATATTACGAGAGGCTGCAGAAGATCCGTGAGGAGGGCGACTGGATTGGCTGGGTCGATTTTTTCCTGCGCGGCGTGGCTGAACAAGCGCGCGATGCTCTGGATTGTGCCGAGCGGATTCTAAACCTCAAAGAGCGCTACCGCGTTCGCTTACAGGCCAAACGCGCCACCGGAACGTTATTGGCGCTGCTCGATGGCCTATTTCTAAATCCATATGTGACCGTCGCCGGCGCGGCCAAACAAGCGCACGTCACATTCGCCACGGCTCAATCGGCCATCAACAAACTCGAAGACCTGAAAATTGTCCGCGAGGTTACCGGTTCAAAACGCAATCGTGTTTACTGCGCGGAGGAGCTGTTAGGGGTGATTGAAAATCGTTTTGACAGCCCCTACCCCTACGAGATTAAAGTTCGGTTATAGATATCCTCTTGAATAGTTCTCTTAAGAATGCTGAAACGAAATCTTATAGCGTAACCATCATTCGGTGTAGTTTGCCTTGGGTGACACCCTTCTCCGCATACTCGATGTCTCAACCTGGGGCGATCATGGGAAGACCAACTAAGCGGATGCCAACCGTTCTTCCTCTGGCTCGCTTAGGAAACTAGCCGGCTCGACAATCTTTCCGGCAATCGCCGAAGCGGCCACAACGTAGGGTGACGCCAGGTACAGCTTTCCCGGGCCGCTGCGGCCGGGGAAGTTCCGGTTCTGGGCGCTGACCGTTACGGTTTCCGCAGTCTGGGAAGCGCCGGGCCCGGCATTGATGCAGGCGCCGCAGGAAGGATCAATCATTTCCGCGCCGGCTTCGGTGAAGATTTCCAGGTAACCCTTCTCGCGGGCGTACTGTTTGATCTTCTGCGAGCCGAATTGCAGGTAAAGATGTACGCCGGGCGCCACGCGCTTGCCCCTCGATAGCGCATTTCGGAGAATGGTGGCGTACATATCCATGTCGGCCATCTTGCCGCCGGTGCAACTGCCGCCATAGGCGGCGTCTATCCGAACTTCCTGCGGAAGTTCGTCGATCGGAATTCCATTGCGCGGATCACCGGGCAGCGCAACCATCGGGCGCACTTCATTAAGATCAATTTCAAACGTCGCGGCGTACTCGGCATCGGCATCGCTATGGATAAATCCTTTGCGCACCGTCTCCGGATCGAGCCCGCGCATCTGCACGATGTAGTCGAGCGTGAACTCGTCCGGCTCAATGATGCCGGTAAAGCCGCCGGCTTCGACTGACATGTTCGTCAAAGTCGCGCGTTCATCCATAGCCCAGTTCTTCAGATCGTCGCCGGCAAACTCCAGGACCTTGCCGATCCCTTTGCTTGTCTTCATATACTCGCTGGCCAGGATGTAGAGCATCACATCTTTCGCGGCGACGTCGGCGCGTTTGCGGCCTTTCAAAACATAGCGGACGGTTTCCGGCACGCGGATGCGAATGTCTTTTGTGAACCAGGCGTTGGCCATGTCGGTTGAGCCAACCCCAAACGCAAAGCATCCCAACACGCCGGCCATGCACGTATGCGAGTCGGTGCCGATCACAATCTGACCGGGTAAAGCAAGATCCTCAACGACTGCGTTGTGGCAGATTGCTTCCGAGCCGCCCTCAGGGTTTTCGCCATAGAGCTTGATGCCCTGCGCTTTGGTGAAACTTTCCTGTGTCGTTGCCAGCCCGTCGGCCTTTTCCAACAGGCCCATCTCGCGATGCTTGGGCGACATTACTTTGTTCAGGAACGTCAGGTGATCGCGAAAAGCAAAGACTGATTCGGGTTCCGTTACCTTGGCGTCGTTGCCCAACGCTTGTTTTAAGAGCGACTCAGCCATGGGCGTAACGTACTCGTGAGAAAACCGCACGTCTGAAACGGCGAACAACGCATCGCCGGGCTTCACCGCGGCGACGCCGACCTCTCCGGCTTTGACGAAGGCATGACGCGCGATGATTTTTTCGACGATATTCATTGGCCTTGGTTTTGTGTCGAGCGGCGGCGGCGTGACTGTGCCGGCCAGACGGGCCTTGTTGTAATTGAAGAGGCCGCCGTGCTCGACGATGGATTGTGAGATTGGATCGAGGCCGTTGGTGAACTCCTCAAGCGCGATCTCTTCGCCGCGACGAACGCGTTCAATCAAACCAAAGTCGGTCGAGGTTAGCAGCCCAATGTTCTGTGAATTCTGGCCGTAAATCTTCTCGATGCTACACGCTATGACCAGTTGAATGCCTGACCACTTCTCGGCATAGGGTGCGGTCTCCCTCGATGATCCGCATCCTTTAGATAGCCCTGAAACGACAACCGTAAAGCCGCCATTCTTCACTTCGTCCTTCTTGACTGCGCCTTCGCGCATCCCGACATAAACGTATTGACCAAGAGTCTCGTCGTAGTAAAAACAAACCCAGCCCGGCGTGATCTCGTCGGTCGAAATATTATTCATCAACGGCAGATCGTCGTTTTGCAGACGCCGCGCCAGCTCGTCTTCCAATGCTTTCGCTTCAGCGCCGAAGGCTTCGAGTTGTTGTCGAATCAGAGATGTGTCTTCGGTTAGGAATAGAATGCGGCCCTCGAACTTGATCTGGTCGGCTCTTCTGGTAATCCGCACTGTAGGCATTATCGCTCCGGTGACTTTATCGCTTACTTAATCGAGACCATTATAACCTCTCGCCGTACAAAGCTCGGAGTGACTCGGGGTCTCGCCGCCTGAGGTCCGTCCCACCCGAGTGAGCGGGTGGGTTCAAGGGGCCAGATGGACCCGCCCGCTGACGCAGGCGGTACTGACTCCAATTGCACAGGCAGTCGCTGCAACAAGGTGCTTAAGGTGAAGGCGTTGTGAGCAGGTAGACAGCGAAAGACGCCAGCCAGTGCTCACCTTCATAATTGCCACTGGCCACGTGAGGCAGCGTAACTTTCGCGTGGGCTAACGCGGATCGGGCCAGAATTCTGCGCGCGGGATCATTCTGCGGCAGAGCAACCGCGATACTTCGCATGCACCAGGCCCTACTGAGATTCAAGCCATCGAGGTGGACCAGTTTGGGATCGGTGCGATCGGTCACGATCGCCGGTTGCAGCAGTGCTTTCGGTTCGCCTCTCGCGGTGCCCGGCAGAAAGCGTCGGAACCAACCGGCGAACTCTGTCTTGCTCATGACCCGGCGCATCAGGTCGGCTTCCATCAAAGCCGGTGAAAAGAAATCTTCGCCGCCCGGCTCCCAGGCTGCCGGATAATTCACGTCATGGGCAAAGTAGGTGCGGCTGCGCTCGACGATCAGCGCGGCCAACTTCTGGTTCCCGACAGCCCGCGCATAATCGAGCGCGAACGCGAGACCGAACGCTGTGTTCGGATGGACACCGGTGCGAATCGGATAGGTTTGTTTAGGAAGAAAGCTCAGATACTTCTCAGCGAATCCTTCGGCAAGCGGCTGGAGGTTTTGCGACCACCGTTTTCCATCTTCATCATTCCAGTCACGCAATTCCTCGGCGAGTTTCAGCAACCAGGCCCAACCGTAGGTGCGTTCGAATGAAGCGCGATTTTGCTGAAGCAAGTAAGCGTTTTCACCACGGATGTTATCGGCGCTCAGATTTGCCTCGAGCGCGGCGCGAATCTTCGGCGCTTCGGGCAGTGCTGGGAAAAGGCGCAGCAGATGCACCAGCATCCAGTGACCGTGCACCGAAGAGTGCCAATCAAAACAACCATAGAACGCCCCGTGCATCGCGCGCGGACTGCGCACGTCGGCCGCATCATTGTTCACGTGGTCGAGTTTGTTTGGGTATTCCTTTTGCACGCACTTCAACGCCAGGCTGGCGAAGTGCGAAGCCTGATCCTGCGTGAGCGAAAGCTGATCGGACTTCGGCTGCGACGCAGCAGCGAGACAAGTTGAAGCGAGAAGCAGGAATGTAAGGGAGAGCGTTATTGATTTCTGCATGAGTTTCTCAGGATGCGTTTGAACTCTTCTCATCGGTTTCGGGCGCGCCGCTTTCACTCGCTCTTCGGAATTCTAGAATCGCTTCGAGTTCCGGCAATACCAGCAAGTCCTTCGTCCTACCAGCGGCACGCTTGGAGTCAATCAATTCTTCTAACGAGAGCACCCGAAACGAATGACCGAACAGTTCGAGCTCTTCTGAATTCTCGATGCAGTCGGAATAGACGCCAACTCCCTTCACCTCGCCAAGGAGATCGATATCACCTATGTCAGTTTCAAAGGTAAAGTTCAAACCGCGACGCAGAGTTTCTTCGTCCAAAATAAACGGAATATCTCTAGGGGCGCCGCGGAGTGTTGCTTTCACAGAGTGGAGAGCTTGTATCAACTTCCTAAGGTTCGGTACGTCGCGCGCGTAACAAACATCAACGTCGAATGTGGCTTGAGAAGAACCGTTCGCCCAAGCTGCTACGCCACCAACGATGACGCACTTAACCTGGTACTCCGCCAGTAGTTTCAGCCCCTTTGCTATTTCGTCCATGGCGTTTCGATAAGAGAAAGGCCTTTCGGATTTCTTTCATGGATGCTTGAAACCGGTCGAGTTTCCTAATTCGCTCTTCCGGAGTCAGCCGTAGATTACTTACTGTCAGCGACAGGTCAATGCCAAAGTCTCGCGCAGCGGCCGCGGCCGTCCCCGGTTTAGGATCGATCAGCGACATTTCCCTCTCGGTGTAGATGACCTTGTCCATTACCCAGAGTCTAACAGAATTTGTACACTGGGATAAGGCTTGAACCGACAGCCCTGAAACTGAATCAAAGCAAGGTCGCCAAGGCCAAGACTGAGCATGAGCCCTGACCTTCGGAAACATCGCGGCGCGCATCCTGAGGATCGAAATCTCTTCGCCTCAGAACAACTGCCGGTGCTGTGCACTGCCACGAGCGAGTTGTCATGGCTCTTGACCCGCGGCTACTCGATGAAAGGCGCGCTCATGCTGGTCGGCGACAGATACACGCTCACCGATCGGCAGCGTCTCGCCATTTCACGCGCTGCGTGTTCAGAGCAAAGTAACGGACGACGGGCCGAAACGCAGGTTCCCACCGAAGCTGCAGCCGGCGAAGATTTAGTCGTTGACGGCTTCAATCTAATCATCACTGTCGAAGCGGCGCTAAGCGGCGGCTTGCTGATGCGTTGTCGCGACGGTTGCATTCGCGATCTATCAAGCGTCCATGGCTCGTACCGTTCGGTGGATGAAACCGACAAGGCGATCAGCTTGATTGGCAAAGCTCTCGAGACTTTGCAGCCGAAATCGGTTGTGTGGCTGCTTGACCGTCCGATTTCCAACAGCGGGCGGCTGGCCCATCGCCTTCGCGACGTGGCCAATGAAAACGGGTGGAACTGGAGCGTGGATGTCCTCTTCAATCCTGATGCAGAAATGTCAGCCTCGAACCGCATCGTGATTTCGTCCGATTCACACGTCCTGGACGCGTCGGCAAGATGGGTAAACTTCAATCGCTTCTTGATCGACAAAGAGCTGGATGGGTCATGGCAGATTGATCTAAGCTGTTAAAGAGTTTGTTTGGAGTTCCGACTTTAGTCGGTTCTTCTTTGCAAAGGGCCGACTGAAGTCGGTGCTCCGTACTCGCAATGAAATTGTCAATAATCATTCCCGCGTACAACGAAGAACAGTATCTGCCGCGGCTGCTGGATTCGATCGAGGTCGCACGTTCGAATTATTCCGGCGGACCGGAGGCGATCGAAGTCATCGTTGCCGATAACGACTCCAACGATCGTACGGCGGAGGTTGCGACAGCCCGCGGTGCTCGAGTCGTCACAGTCAAGAAGCGCCGCATCGCCGCCGCCCGCAATGGAGGCGGCCACGCGGCCCGCGGCGAGATTGTGTGTTTCATCGATGGTGACTCGGCCGTGCACCCGCAAACTTTCAACGCTATCGATAAAGCGATCAGCAGCGGCCGCTACGTGGCGGGCTTCACTGGGGTTACCCTGGAAAGAAAGTCGTTTGCCCTGATGGTCACATATTGCCTGATGATACCAATGGTCCTCTTGACTGGAATCGACACCGGCGTGGTCTTTTGCCGGCGCGAAGACTTCGAGGCGGTTGGCGGGTACGATGAAAGCCGCCTGTATGCCGAGGACGTGATATTTCCGCTGGCGCTACGCCGCCTCGGCCGTCGGAGGGGACAGCGGCTTACGCGGCTACCGCAAGTGAAAGCGCTTGGTTGTACCCGGAAGTTCGATCAGTTCGGTGACTGGCATTACTTCGGGATGCTGGGGCATGTGATAAAGGCCCTGGTGACCTGGAACTGGCACGACGAGAACCTGGCCGAGCGCTACTGGTATAACTCGGGACGGTGACCCGCTTAATTTCTCTTCCGCTTTCCGCAAACTCGCTGTAAAATCTCGCTCACCCATAGGTCTTGATTCCGTCGCGAGAATTCGTAACACCGTCTTGGGCAAAGGAATGAACGGAACAAAAGTATCACCGGCGATACCCCACGGCTCTGACCTTCACGAGCGGCTTTGCCGCGCGCGCAGGTATATCGACGAATGCTATGACCTGCCCCTGGACCTGACGGAAATCTCAAAGCAAGCCTGCCTGTCCCGGTATCATTTTCTGCGCCTGTTTCGCGATACGTTCGAAACGACCCCGCACCAGTATCTGATCCAGCGCCGCATTGAGAAGGCCAAGGAGTTGCTGCGCCTTCGCGGGCTGAGCGTCACGGATGTTTGCTTTGAAGTTGGCTTTCAGAGCTTGGGATCGTTCAGCTCGCTCTTCCGCAGGTGTGTCGGGCACGCGCCGATCAACTACCGCAAGCGCGAAAGAGAGTCTTTGCGCAAAGTCCCCGGTTGCTTTGTGATCATGTACGGGCTCAAGCCGTCCGATCGTTAGCAGTTAATCGGCCGAAGGCAATACCCACCCGCTACCGCAGGTGGTCGGGAAATTCAGCAATTTTCGAGAAGCGCATTTCCCGCAAACTTCCTATGCTCCTTCATCCAATCTGACGGAGGGAATCGGAGAATCATGATTACGAAAATGTCGCACGTCACAATCTACGTCAAGAACCAGCAGGAAGCGCTCGAGTTCTATCGCGACAAGCTGGGATTCGAAGTCGACACGGACGCCATGATCGGCGAAGACTTTCGCTGGCTCACTATGAGGGTCAAGGGCCAGCCAGGCTTTGAGATAATCCTGATGGAGCCAAAAGCGGGATTTCTTTTGGACGAAGAATCGGCCGCTCAATTGCGGTCACTGATGGAGAAAGGCATGCTCGGTGGAGGCGTGTTCGAAACCGAAAACTGCCAGAAAACTTATGAAGAGCTGAAGGCCCGCGGAGTTGAATTCAAGGGACCTCCCACCGAGCAATCCTGGGGCATCGCGACAGTGTTCAGAGATAACTCAGGCAATTGGTTCAGCCTGGGACAGGAAAAGGAAGAGCCGGCGTCTTGATAAGCAATCACCACTGTCCCAAGGGAATCCAACACTGAGGCGCGTTATGGCTAAGACAGCAACCAGGACCGCAAAGAAATCGATCTACAGCGTCCACCCCGGCGTGGCGATGACGCAGAAGTGGATGGCTGAACTAAAGCAGAAAACGGGACGAACTCTGGAAGAATGGCTCAAGCTAATAAAGAAGGACGGACCGCCAGGCGAAAAAGAGCGGCGCGAGTGGCTGAAGACAAAGTACGACTTGGGGACGAATACTGCCTGGTGGTTCGCGGAGCGTTCAGTAGGGAAAGGCGAAGAGGCCGGCGACAGAGACCATTATCTGAAAGCCGCAGAGAAGTATGTCGAGGAAATGTTTTCGGGCAAGAAAGAGCACATGTGGCCGATCTATGATGCGCTGCTGAAGTTGGGATTGAATATCGGCAAGGAGGCCAAGGCTTGCCCGTGCCAGACCATGGTCCCGCTCTATCGCAATCACGTCTTCGCTCAAATCAAACCGACCACGTTGACGCGGATCGACTTTGGTCTGTCACTCGGAAACCTGAAAACACCGAAGCGCCTGATCGACACCGGTGGTTACGCGAAGAAAGACCGCATCACGCATCGGTTTGAAATCACTTCGCTGAAAGACATTGATGACGAAGTGAAGCGCTGGTTGAAAGTTGCGTACGATCGCGATGCTTGAGTTGAGTTTGCCACAGAGACACAGAGTTTCAAGAAGGGAAACCCACAGTGCAGAGAAGCTCCGGATTGAGCAAGGCCATGAGACTAGCCTGTCTCTTTGTTTTCTCCTCTGTGTCTCTGTGACTCTGTGGCAAATCTCGTGGAGGCCACCATGGCAACAACAAAACCGAGCATGAGCGACGACGCGGTCAAAGCAAAAACCGGCAAAGCATGGGCTGAATGGTTCAAACTTCTCGACGCCGCCGGCGCGAAGAAAATGACGCATCAGGAACGGGTCGCGTTGCTAAACCAGAAGCATGGTGTCGGTCCGTGGTGGCAACAGATGGTCGCCGTGACCTATGAACAGGCGCGCGGCCTGCGGGACAAGCATCAGAAGCCGGAAGGTTTCGAGATCAGCGTGAGCCGAACGATTGAAGCGCCGCTGAGTAAAGCTTTCAAATCATGGACGGATGAAAAGACGCGCAGGAAATGGCTGGCGGCAAATCTCACGATCCGGAAAGCGACAACGAATAAATCGCTGCGCATCAGTTGGGAAGACGGCAAGACGAGCCTGTCGGTCAGCTTCCTGGCCAAGGGCGCCGGCAGGTCTCAGGTCGTGGCCCAGCACAGCAAACTATCGGACGCAAAAGCCGCTGCCAGGATGAAGAAATTCTGGTCAGCCGGCTTGGATTGTCTGAAGGGCTTCCTTGAATAAGCGAGGGACTAGCTTACCGTCAGAGTGCTGGTCATACTCAATCTGAGCAGCCTCACTCTCGCCAAATCATTGTCACGCTGCCGCACCTTGTAGTAACTTAGGCCCGCTTTTGCAGACCCTCTCCCAGATCTTGAACCCCCGAACGAAGGAGTTTTGAGGATGAAAGCTAAAACCATTTTTGCAGCAGTCATGCTGCTGGGCGTCGTCGCCATCGCCGGCGCCGTACCAGACCAACCTAATATGCAGGCCGCACGTGCAAACCTGATAACGGCACGAAACGAGTTGCAACGGGCGACTTCGGACAAAGCGGGCCATCGCGTCAATGCCATCAATCTGGTGAATAGTGCCATCGCGGAAGTCAATCTCGGCATCGCGTACGATCGCCGTCACAATCACCCCAGCTCGGTCACGCCTGAGACGTTGTTCGCCGGCACTCCGGATCAACCACATATGGAGAATGCCCTGGCCGCGCTGGAAAACGCGAAGACCAATCTCAACAACGCCACCACCGACAAGGGTGGACATCGCAACAAGGCAATCGACTACGTTAAGAACGCCATCAGCGAAGTGAAGAAGGGCATCGAAGCGGGACGGAACTGAACCGCGGGTATGTTCAAGTGCGGCAAACGGGGCAGTAGCCCGACCGTCAAGGATGTCTTGGGACACGCTAAGAGCCCTCCCTGACGGTCGGGCTACTGCCCCGACTTCTATTTCACATGAAAGCAGTCATCTTCGCACAACACGGCGGGCCTGAGGTCCTGAAGTTCACCGAAGCGCCCGATCCTCAAATCAACGCCAACGAAGTCCTGGTTGAAGTCCGCGCCTGCGCGCTGAACCATCTCGATGTCTGGGTGCGTGGCGGTCTGCCGGGGATCAAGATTCCTCTGCCGCACATTCTCGGCAACGATGTCGCCGGAGTCGTCCGAGAAGTTGGCGAGTTGGTTACCCGGGTGAAGCCCGGCGATGAAATCATGTTACAGCCGGGCGTGTCGTGCGGTCATTGCCCTGAGTGTCTCGCCGGTCGCGACAACATGTGCGATGAGTACGACATCATCGGTTATCGCCGCGATGGTGGCTACGCAGAGTTGCTCGCCGTACCAGGCGTCAACGTAATTTCCAAGCCGAAGAATTTGAGTTGGCCCGAGGCCGCGGCCCTGCCGCTGGTGACTCTGACGGCCTGGCACATGCTGGTAACCCAGGCCCGGATACAACCCGGCGAAGATGTGCTGGTTCACGCCGCGGGCAGCGGTGTCGGCTCGCTCGGAATTCAGATCGCGAAACTGTTCGGAGCGCGCGTGATCGCCACGGCGAGTTCGGAAGAGAAACTCGCCAAGGCCCGCGACCTTGGCGCCGACGAAACAGTTAATTACACGAGTGAGGATTGGCCGAAAGAAGTTAAGCGGCTAACCAACCGGCAAGGTGTCGACATAGTTTTCGAACATACCGGAGCGGCAACGTGGGCCGGCTCGCTTGTGTCGCTGCGAAAAGGGGGGCGTTTGGTAACGTGCGGCGCGACCAGCGGCTTTGACGCGCGCACAGATCTACGGCAGGTCTTCTATCGTCATCTGACGATTCTTGGTTCGATGATGGGATCGAAAGCAGAATTGCTTTCCGCGATGAGGTTCATCGAGAGTGGGCAGATTCGCGCCGTCGTTGATCGCACGCTGCCGCTCGCCGAAGCACGAAAAGCACACGAGTTGATGGAAGACCGGGCGCAGTTTGGCAAACTGGTTCTGTTGCCTTAGAATGTCGTTCACCCAGACCGTCATTTAATAACCGGCTCTAAAGCTTAAGCTCGTCTCTGAAGTGATGCAGTTTGAAATTGGACGAAGTCTCATTAGCACCAACTTCATTCGCTCCAACTTGCGTGAGAAGTAACCTAACTCTCTTTGTCTCAGGAGAAGATCATGAAAAACAGAACCAGGATATGCGGCTTTCTGTTAGCCCTAGTGCTGTTCGCAGCCAACTCACTTAGCACGCCGGCGCAACCACAAGGCACGGCCTTACCCAAAGGCGTTGAGCGAGTCACCTTCGTAGAAGGCCTCACTGAGTACCGGCTGCCAAACGGCCTGCGCGTCCTGATGTTTCCGGATCAGTCTAAGCAGACGATCACCGTCAACATCACCTACCTCGTCGGCTCAGCCACTGAGAACTATGGCGAGACGGGCATGGCGCACCTGCTCGAGCATATGCTTTTCAAAGGCACTCCGAAACACGTGAAACCGTGGGACGAGTTAACCGCGCATGGTGCGCGCCCTAACGGCACCACCTGGACGGATCGCACCAACTATTTCGAAACGTTCGCAGCCACTGACATTAACCTTAACTGGGCGCTCGACCTCGAATCAGATCGGATGGTCAACAGCTTCGTCGCGAAGAAGGACCTGGATAGCGAGATGACAGTCGTGCGCAACGAATTCGAGCTGGGGGAGAACAGTCCGTTCGCTGTTTTGCTCGAGCGCACTATGGCGTCGTCGTACATCTGGCACAACTATGGCAAGACCACGATTGGGGCCCGCAGCGATATCGAGAACGTGCCGATCGAACGCTTGCAGGCCTTCTATCGCAACTATTATCAGCCCGATAACGCTGTGCTGTTGGTGGCGGGCAAGTTTGACGAGTCGAAGACCCTCGCGCTCGTCGACAAATACTTCTCGCCGATCCCGCGGCCCACACGCACTTTGCAAAAGATCTACACCGTCGAGCCGACCCAGGACGGCGAGCGCTCCGTTACCCTTCGCCGCACCGGCGACACCCAACTCGTGCAGGCGCTGTATCATGTGCCCGCGGGCTCGCACCCGGACTTTGCCGCCGTCGACATCATCGCGCAGATCCTGGGCGACACGCCTTCGGGCCGACTTCATAAAACACTGGTCGAGACGAAAAAAGCATCTTCAATCTTCGGCTTCGACTTTCAATGGCACGATCCTACGCTGGCGATTTTTGGCGCGGAAGTCCGTCAGGGCGACTCACTCGACACCGCCCGCGACACGCTCATCCAGACCATCGAAGGCATTAGTGCCAACCCGCCCACGAAAGAAGAGGTCGAGCGGGCGCGCGGGCAAATCCTGAAGAACATCGAGTTGGCCCTGAACAACTCTGATCAGGTTGGCCTCACCTTGAGCGAATTCATCGGCGCGGGCGACTGGCGACTGTTCTTCCTGCATCGTGACCGGGTTCGGAAGACTACGCCCGCCGAGGTAGCGCAGGTCGCGGCCCGTTACTTCAAACCAGCGAATCGCACGCTCGGACTTTTCATACCGACGGCTAAGCCGGATCGCGCTGAGATTCCGGCGACTCCGGATCTGACGGCGACGCTCAAGGACTACAAAGGCGATGCCGTGGTCGCGGCCGGCGAGGCCTTTGATCCTTCACCGGGGAACATCGAGTCGCACACCACACGCAGCGAGGCGGGCGGTATCAAGCTGGCACTGCTGTCCAAGAAAACCCGCGGCGGCAAGGTCGTCGCGCAGTTGCTTTTCCGTTACGGCGACGAGCGCAGTCTGATGAATCGTTCAACCGCCGCCGGGCTCGCCGGCTCGATGCTAATGCGCGGGACGACCAAGCACACGCGACAACAGATTCAGGACGAGCTGGATCGTTTGAAGGCCCGCCTCTTTGTCTTTGGCTTCGTGCCACAGGCCTTGGTCCAGATCGAGACGACCGGTGAGAATCTGCCCGCCGTGATGCGTCTGGCCGCCGAAATCTTGCGGGAACCTGCTTTCCCTGAGAGCGAGTTCAGCTTGCTGAAGCAGGAGGAGTTGGCGGGGATCGAACAGCAGAAGAGCGAGCCGACGCAGATTGCCTTCACTGCGTTCAACCGCCACATCAGTCCTTATCCGAAGGGCGATGTGCGCTACGTTTCGACCCCTGACGAGAGTATTGCGGAACTGAACGCCGCGACACTCGACCAGGCGAAGCAGTTTTACAAAGACTTCTACGGAGCGTCGAATTCTCAGCTCACCGTGATTGGCGACTTCGACGACAAGGAAGTCTCCCGGCTGGCCACAGAGTTATTTGGCGGCTGGAAGAGTCCCAAGCCGTTCGCTCGCGTGCCGAGTGTGTTGCGAGACATCAAGCCCGTAAATCAAACCTTCCCCGCGCCTGACAAAGCGAATGCCTTTTTTGTGGCCGGGTTTCTCTTTGACATGAAAGACGACAATCCCGACTACCCGGCAATCACGCTGGGGCATTACCTGCTGGGGGGCGGCTTTCTCAACTCGCGGCTGGCGGCGCGCATCCGGCAAAAGGACGGCCTTAGTTACGGCGTAGGGTCGGGGATCTTCGTGAGCGCCATCGATCACTTCGGACGTTTTACGGCGAACGCGATTTACGCACCGCAGAATGTCGAAAAACTGGAAGCCGCGTTCAAGGAAGAGATTGCGCGGATGCTCAAGGATGGCTTCACAAGCGAGGAAGTTGAAGCGGCCAAGTCCGGTTATCTGCAATCGCGTGAGGTAAGCCGGGCGCAGGACGCCGAGTTGCTGAGCCGATCAAATACTTACCTGTTCCTCGGCCGCACCTGGCAATGGGATGCTGACTTTGAAGCGAAGATCAAGGCGTTGACGCCCGAACAGATCAATGCCGCCATGCGTCGTCACGTCGACCCGGCAAAGATTTCGATCTTTAAGGCGGGCGATTTCGCGAAGAATCCACCGGCGAAGTGAGCGGCAGGTGAAAACAAGCGCGCATTAGCCCGACCGTAAGGAAGGGCTCAGGGTCTTGGTGCAAGGACCGGACTTGTTCAGGTTGACGCTTGGAAAACCGAAGGCTCGAAGGCTATTATTGTCGCCCGAGCCTGATTAGGGATTCTGGGGCGGAAGGACAAAGATGATAAAGCAAGAGCCAGACGCTAAAGAACTAGCCTTCCTTGAGGAACTGGAAAAACACGTAAACAAGTGGGTCGCTATCGTGGGCTACGGCAGCGACGAGGAGAGTATTGTGGCCGCCGGCGATAGCATTAGTGAGGCAAGACAGAATGCGGAGTCTCTCGGTTTCAAAGATACGACCTTCTTTAAAGTCCCACCCACCGACAGGCTATTCGTGCCCCTGGCTCCGCTGTAAGAATGACCGCGACTTGATCTCAAACCTGCCCCGATACCGCTTAAAAGTTATCTCGTAGTTATCAAAGAAACCGGATTGGCCCAGGAGCTGATACGGCAACTTTGCGTCAATGAACGCCGCTTCTATCTCGATCCATTCGGAGAAGCCCTGAATCTGAAGTCGGATTGTGTGAATATGGCCGATGACTGACTGTCCACCGAGGCCGAAATATTCTCGCGTAACGTCCGAATCCGTTAGCTCAATTCCGAGATCGTCAGCGACGTCCCGATCGAACAGGCAATCCGTCGCGCCAGTGTCCACCAAACCAACTACGTCGGTATGATTTGCTCCGAAGCCAAGTCGAACTTAAGCAATGGCAGTCTGATGTAAGCGACCAGGGCTTGATGAGTCGCGGAGATATCGGTACTTGAATTTCATTTGAAAGACCGGCCTACTTCCCCGAATAATCCTCAATCTTGAATCTTCTTTCCAACGCGGCCAGGTTCTGGGGCTCGAGCGGAAAGTTGGATCCGCCAATCACTTTCTTCTTGCCATCGGTCGTTACCCAATCCACTACGTTGGGCGCGCTGGTGCGTAAGGCTTCCGAGTCTTCTTTGGTCAACTCCTTGCCGTCCTTGCGAGAGAAAATCCACACATAGGTGAAGTGTCCGTCGCGAATGAACTTCATGTCGCGCTCGAACTGCGTTGCCGGCGTAGCTTCGGGCCGGTAAGTCGAGGTGTCGGGAGTTTCATCGTCGGAAGCAGCCCGTCGACAGCCGTTAAGTGAGCAGGCTAACCCAATTGCCAGGATCGCTACGCAACTGAGTTGAAGATACGTTCGCATGGTTGTTTGGCCTCGTAACTCGACGCGCTCAATCCCCTCGAGCTGTTCCGCTGTTTGCGACTGCCGCATCTTCGGAAGAAAATCGGCAATTGGCAATCGGAAATGTCATGGCGAATTATCATTCTTGTTATCACCGTCGCCGGCATTGTCGTCCTTTTCTTCGGGCGGCGGCTCGCTCTTTTGATCGCGTATGTGCAACACGCTGCAATCGCCGTCCTCATAAACCTTGTCGAACCAGCCGCTGCGCGTTGCATTATCAAAGAAGCCGTCGTGGTCGTTTGTGTTGTCGCTGAAAATCCAGCGCGAGCCGAAGCGATCGCGAATCAGCGGCCCGGGATCGTCTTCTTCACCCGTCGTAATTCGATCATATAGCCTGGATAGCTCGGGATCCTTATCCAGAAGATAAGTCGGATCCAGTCCCGAGGTGTAAAAATGCGTTGGATCGTAATAGTACAAGCGGGGAAAGTCATCCCAATCAGTGTTGAAAATCCTCTCGCCGGGTGGAATGTTCGCGCGCATCCAGGCGGCGCCTTTAGCGTAATGGTCGCGCGAATCGCTTTCGCTAATATCACGTGCGGTGCGATAAACGTTGGCGAATAGCGCCGCGCCCAGAGCGAGTGCCACAAACAGTGCCTTGATAAGTCTCCAGGTTTCCTCGCTGCCGGCTTCTTTCGCAGCTGCAACACCTGGCTGGCGATCCAGAAAGGGCTGCAAGTCTTCCATCACGTCGTCGGGCAGGTGAGTAAAGACCGCGCGCCCGCGCCAGAAGTGTTCCAGCGTGAACGCAGCGAACAGAATCGCGAAGGGTGGAAAATATTCCGCGAAGCGTTTCCAGCGCGCAGTCATCAGCAACAGCACGGTCGACAGGATAAGAAAGTAGAGCGGCCGCTGGGCGCGCTTGCGATCGCTAGTGTCAAAGGCGATGTATCCGACCAGCATGGCGACGAGCGCGACGGCGCAGTTAATCAGAAACTCGCGAGTGTCGTAGGGGTACCATTCCTGTCCGACCTTGGTCGTAAAATCCGTGGTCGTGATCTTTACGCGCGCATGTTCGTAAAAGAGGTACAGGTTGTGCGGAAAGTACGGATTGATAACCAGACCCAACACCGAACCCAACCCGACCCAGGCCAGCGGACGCCATTCGAATCGCTCTTCGGTCCATCCGATCACGATCGTCCAGATCACTGTAGCTACTATCAACAGCACGAACATGTCGTAAGTCGCGGCAAAAATGAAAGCCAGCGGCAAAAGCAGCCAGTGTTTTCCTTCGAACAGAAGGTAGGTGCCAATGATCAGAAAAATGATCGCGAAAGGAGGCGCCTTGGTCATGTTCATGCGATACAAAAAAGGCGCCGAACATGCCAGCAGGGCCAGCAGCCAAATCAAGCGGTAGCGGATTTCATAACGTACGATCAGCCAGTAACAGGAGAAGACGGCCAGACTGGCGAACAGGATTGCCGCGACCTTGGCGCCGGTCTGCAAGTCGCGAAACCAGGTAAACGGGATCAGGATAATGTGAAACAGCAGGTGATGGTCGACGTAGTCGTGCACATTGAGCGTCGTCAGTGGCAGCCAGGGGAAAGCGGGAGGAAAATGTCCGGCGCGCGCGTTGTCCCAGAGCATGCGCGCCCACTTGATGTGGTAATAACCGTCAAAGTCGCCGCAGCATATTGCCCGGGTAGAATATTGTAGCCACCAGAAGATCACCGCGATCGCGATGCCGCCGGCCAACAGATCAGCCGTGCGCAAAGCCGAGTCGGATTTGATCCAGTTTCCGATGCCGGCCCTGGTTTTGGTTTCAGCGCGTGTTTGTGGTTTCGGAATCTCTTCCATGTGTCTCCAGAAAAGAATGCCGGAAGGAAACAAACAAATCAACTGATTTCAGACTTGAGGTTGATTTTTGGATCTGAGATCTCAGATTTGAAATTTGAAATCCCGACTCTCAAAGTTGTAAACGGTTGCGGAGGTCACGTGATATTCTTGCCGAGAATGGCAGAGCAAATGAGCACGCGCTTCCGGCTGATTGGTTTGTTGCCGCTGTTTTTCTTTCTGGCCCAGGCAATTCATTACTGGCGCGTGGGCGGGGCGGGAAATCTGTTTTGGATGTGCAATGTCGGAAATGTGCTGCTGGCGGTGGGCCTTTTTCTCTATCACCGCGAGTTGATCCGGGCAGCGGCGATCTGGACGATTCCCGGCCTGGGGCTTTGGATCCGATACGTGTTGTTTGAATACGACTTTGTCATTTCATCGGCCCTCGCTCACGTAGGCGGGATCGTGGTAGCGCTCATCGTGTTGCGCCGCGTGCGTATGGATCGAATCGCGTGGGCCTACGCCTTCGTCTGGTACTTGTTCATGCAACTCGTATCGCGTCTGGTCACGGCGCCGGTGCTGAACACAAACGTCTCGCACCGTATTCAGACCGGCTGGGAGAACGCTTTCCGTAGCTACTGGAGATTTTGGATTGTAATGACGGCGCTCGTGGCCTTTTGTTTGTGGGCCATCGGAATGGTTCTGTCTTTGATATGGCCCGCGCACGATAGGGAACCGCTTGCGGTTGCAAACGAGTGAAGTTGCCGGAATAACTGCAACCGGAAGCATTTTCCATTTTCCATTTGAAAATTTTCATTCACAGGACGAATCGACAGGAGCAATGACAACTGTCAATTTCTGTCAAATGATGAATGGAAAATGATCTGCGATGCCCCCGCCCAGAAAAATTCATATTCTCGCGCCGGAAGAGTTTGACCGACTGCTGTTCTGGCTGGATCAGGATCGCGAGCAAGCCGGGCTGATCTATGAAAAACTTCGTGGGCGGCTGATTACGATCTTCGCAGCCCGAAATTGTCCGGTCCCGGAAGAGCTGGCTGACGAGACTATCGATCGGGTGGCGCGACGCGTAGCTGATATAGCCAACACCTATGCCGGCGACAAAGCGCGCTATTTTTTTGGCGTTGCTAATAATGTCCATCACGAGTACTTGAAACGCCCGGTGCTTGCGGAAGCTCAGGAAGAGTTTGCGAACGACGAGCCTGCCGGGCCTGACAGCGAAAGCGTCCACAATTGCCTGGAGCAGTGTCTCAGCCGCCTGTCAGATGCCGAGAGAGAGACGATTCTGCGTTACTACTCCCAGGAAAAACAGGCGAAGATTGAATTGCGCAAACAGATGGCCAATGAACTCGGAATCAGCATCAACACGCTCAGGCTTCGCGTTTTGCGATTGAAGGAGAAGCTACAGCCTTGTGTGGAGCGATGCCTGCAACGCACCGATGTCTTTTGAAATGAAATCGCCCATAAGGTCATACGCTTACGGGAGGGGAATGAGTTTAGGGTTCAACCTTTTAGGTTGTGATGGGCGGAAGCTTAAAGCTTAAACTCTGAACCGGCTCAAGCGATGGGGACTTCTTGATGGCAGAAGAGGAACGACAATCCGGGTCAAACGGATCTTCGACTGTGTCGGACGAAACGCTGAGACTCTATCTTCTTTGTCGCTTGGGCGAGGATGAAAGACTACGGCTCGATGAACGCTTGCTTATTGACGACGAGTTGGCCGGGCGCGTCTTACTAGCGGAATCTGAACTAACCGACGACTACGCAGCCGGAACACTTGATTCCGTCGAGCGAGAACTCTTTACCAGGAGGTTCCTGGTAACCGACGAACGCCAACGAAACCTCCGCTTTTCTTCCGCCCTGCAGGATTATGCCGGATCGCAAGCCTCGACGCCGGCGGCCATCACTCAACGAACAAAATCACTCTGGCGTGAAAGGCTTGCCAATATCTTTGATTTCAATCGGCCTCCGGCCCTGGCGCTTGCAGGTTCGTTCGCGGTTCTAATTCTACTTGTCGGTCTGGCCTGGTTCATTGCCACGCAACGTAGCGCCCCGCAGCCGGTGATCGCGAGGCATGAACCAATCCCAACAACGTCGCCGCAAGCTTTGCCGCAGATTGTGGTCTCTCCACCAGTCACGCCGAGCCCACAGCCTACGCCAATCAGAAAGCCGGCGGCGTTACCGACACTGGCAGAGCCTACCGTGCCGCCGACAATCGCCAGTTTTGTTTTGCTTCCCGGGGCGATCCGCGGTGGCGGCGAGCTGCCGCGCATAGCTCTGCCGGACGGCGAGCGAGATATTGTGCGTCTCAGCCTGGTTTTGGAAACGAATGTCGAAGGAGTTTATCGGGCAGAGTTGGCAACCGCCGAAGGCCAAACGGTTACGGTGCGTAGCAAATTAAAGGCAAACAAGAAAACCGGGGAAACGATACTCGTTCTCGACATACCGGCTCGTATTCTGCAACGGGGCGACTATCAAATCAGACTTACCCGGCAAACCGACGGTCAAACTGAACCCGCCGGACGTTACTACTTCCGCGCCCTGGAATAGCAACGCTCGCAGGCGGTGCAGCCGTGCTCCAGAGCCCCAGGGCCACAACCCTGCAAGAAATGTCCCACCAAAATTTCTGAAATTTTTCTTCACTGATCGCCATACTCCAACGAACGGGCCAGAAATCGGGTTTTAGCACCCAGTCTTCGCAAATAAACCGTTGGGGGACGTTGAGTCATGAAAAGACTTTGTGTGGTCATCGTTTTCTTGTGCACATTGACCGGCTGCAACCTCGGCAGCAAGAGCGAAAGCAGCAAGGAGACATCCGGAACAGAGCGCGCGAAAACACAACTAGCCGTCGGCGATACTGCCGTCTTCAAGTTCTCAAGGCAAGGGTACGTCGAAGGAAAAGTTCAAAGCATCGATGGCACCCGGTACAAGCTGCTTTATGGCCAGTCGACGCAGACGGTTGATGCTGTCGATGTCTACGCTTTGCCACAGGCGGGCGCCAAGGCCGACGTGAAACCCGGTGACATTGTGGTCGCCTATCGCCGAGAGGCGTACTGGCCCGGCGCTGAAGTCAAAAGCGTCAATGGCGATGTAATCGAGCTTCAGACTATTGCCGAGGGCGACACTTTGAACGTGTCGCCTGAAAAGATCGTCAAGATTAATTCCGCAGCGGCTGCGGAGTTCAAACAGTACGCGCAGGAAGTAGGTTTTCTTAAAGCAGCAAAGAACGGCCGGCCGCATCCGCCCGCCGGTTACAAACCCAGGGCCGGCGAAAGAGTCGTAGCCGAATGGACCGACAAGACCTGGTACATCGGTGACGTCGTCAGCGCGTCGTCGACCAAAGCCAAAATAAAATGGCCGGCGAGTTTTCCGGAATCACAACTCACTCTGGAAAAGGTTCTGCCGTATCCCGCTCCCGGCGCTTCGCCGAAGGCCAACGATTTTCTGATTGTGAAGCAAGACAGTGAAAAGCAGTCGTTTGCTTACGGCCAGGTGACCAGCGTCAATGGCGGAACCGTCGAAGTGAAACTGGCTGACGGCAAAACACGCACGGTCAAACAGGGGGAGTTCTATCTCGTGAACTAGCCCGGAACAACCCCGCTCGTCCTTTGGGAGAGGGAAGAATGATCCAGGGCTCCTTAACCGTTTGAAGTTCTTTTGGTAAATGAGCTCTTACGCTTTTTCAGCTCACATCAAGCTCAGAAGTTCACAAACACATGGAGGTTCAAATGAATAACTACAGATTGGGAAAACCTGCGGCTCGAGGCATTGCCAGAATGGTCGCGCTTTGTTTCATCATCGCGACGTTTGCGATCGGCGCCTCGGCGCAGATCAGCATCAAGCTTCCCATCAGCAAGAAGCCCGAGCCTAATAAGCCACCAACCACCAGCCCGACCGGAAACAAGAATCCGCCCACAACGGTTCCCAACCCCAACGGCAACAAAACCCCAACCAACGTGGGCAATGGAAATGGAATCTCGGGCAATAAGGAAACAGGGGCAACCCGCGAGGAAGTCAACAGTTTCATGAAAGACCTGAACCAGTTTGTTCGCGACAGGATGAAAACCGGCCCGAAGGGAAGCGGCAAGGGGTTATACCTGCTCAAAAACATGGCCGCGGACGCCGCCAGGAACGACCCTAAGGGTTGTGGCACCGAGGCTTCCAACCTCCGCACGGCGTTGGATGATGGCGCAGCCTTTGCGGAGATCGTGCGCCAGAAGTACCCAGCCATCGAGAACCCCAGTTGGACCAGAGATGAAGAGCAGATGGTCGGCGACTGGCGGCGGGCCGCCGAAAACCGGGTAGAGATAGTTAAGAGTTGCGTCACTACGAAATTTGCTGTGAATTTACGCTCCGTGGTCGCAGGACTGGAGGAGAAGCTGGCGAAGATAAAGGCAGATCCAAAGACTGCCGACGGATTTATCTTAAGCCGCAAGTTTGACGATCCAGCAGCGGCGCGGGCCGTACTCCTGGAAAGATACAAGGACGAGTTCGCCCTGATCGGCGTGACAATGCCGGACACTTCTGTCTTCGCGCAGCATGACGCAGCCCAGAAAGCCATCGTCGATGAAGCGAAGAAGAACGCGGGCTCGTGGACGTATCCGTGGACATATCACAACCCGATGATCGAAGCTAAGGCGCGTGGGTTCTTCGCCAAGTGGGACCCGCAAGGCACGATCGTGAAGATCAACACCAAGTACAGTGACTGGCAGGTTGATTCAGTTAACGGCAGCATTCCCAAAGGAAGATATAACGGCGGCTACATCATGTTTCGCCGGCCGGGCGCGCAACACTGCCTCGTGGTCGCTTTTGCCTACGAGCAGAACTACATGGGCGGCGGTAAGTATAACGAGATGGCGGTTACCAGCGGCATGACTCACGCGCTGCGTCTGCAAAACTGCAAGTAGAAACTCTTCACAGGTCGAATATGGCACGCGACGGGGATTTCGCGTCGCGTGCTTTGTTTTCGGACCCTCTGGTTAACGTTCGCCCCTCACCCTCCGTCTTTGATTGTTAAGCTGGGTAATCGGCCTTACAAAAAGAAAGATTAGCGTGGGTCAATCTCAACCGGCTTCGCTTGTCTCACCGACTCGTAAACGGCATCAACCAATTCCACTGACTTAAAACCATCGAATGCCGTGACCACCGGTGGAAGCCCGCCCACGATTGAATCAATAAACGCCCGGTCTTCCTGTGCGTAACCCCACTTCTCTTCCTTCGCAAGCTGATGCATCGAAACGTCAACATGCCGGCCCTCGAGTCCTTCGCTATAGATCAGGCTTTCCATCTCTCGCGTGACAATCGTCGAGTGATGGCAAAACACTTCGACTCGTTCGAAGGGAAACAACCAGCTCGCGTCCGCTGAAGTCGCGAGCGTCGCATGCATTCCGCCGGCAAAGGTGAGCAGCACCGAAAAGTCGTCCGTCTCCGGATATTCATGCGAAGAACCAACCGCTTGCAGCGTCTTCACCTCGCCAAACAGGAAGCGCAGCATATCGAACATGTGAATCGTCGTCTCGTACAGGAAGCCCCCGGTGATTTTTGGGTCGCCAACCCATTCGGGATTGAGCAGCTCACCGCGATTCATCTTCGCATGCGCCGAGTGTGGTTGATGCGTAGACGAAAGCATTTTCCTTAGCTCAGCATAAACCGGCGCGAAGCGGCGATTGTGGCCCACCTGGAAGATGCGTTTACTTTTTCCCGACGCCTTGAGTACGCGGCGAGCATCATCGAGGTCAGTGGCCATGGGCTTTTCGCAAAATACATGTTTGCCTGATTCGGCTGCCAGGATGGCCAGCTCAGTATGCTTTGTGTTCGGAGTGGTGACATAGATCGCATCGCACATGGCGAGCACTTCAGAGGCGCTGTGCGCGAGGCCGGCGCCGGCTGTGCGTGCCAACTGTTCGGCCCGTTCCTTTACCACGTCATGGACTGCCGCGATCTGAACCCGTTCGTCGCGAGCCAGAATCGACGCGTGAACTCCGGCGATGTACCCGGCGCCCAGGAAACCGATTTTGATTTTAGTCATGTTTCTTGAACTCCCTCTCCCTTTGGGAGAGGGTCGGGGAGAGGGCCTGAGTATCGCGCCCGTTAGCTACGCCCCCTCTTCCCCAGCCCTTCTCCCAAAGGGAGAAGGGAGTCTGTGCGATCTTTATGGAGTCGCGTAGAAACAATCACAGACTTCAGTCTGTGCCACTTAAGACTTTTTCAGTCGCCGCTTTTGCTTCCCGCGCCAGTTCGAACGGATCGCGCTCCCAGTATTCGGGACGGAAGATCTCGACACTCACGACTCCGTCATAACCGATGCGCCGGAATGCCTCGATGATTTCTTTCAAGGGCAGAATACCCAGGCCGGGCAAGAGCCGGTGCGCATCGGTTAGCTGGTCTGGCGGCAGATTTTCGGCGTCGTTGATGTGAAAGATGAACAGGCGTTTGGAATCAAGCTCGTCGATCATCTTGATGGTCGAGCCGCCGGTGTAGAAGTGAAAACTATCGATGACCAATCCGATATTGCGGCGGTTCACTTTCTCAACTATTTCATCAGCCAGTTCCAATGTCTGAACACTGCAGTCCGCCTGGCCGAGGAACTCAAACGCCAGCGCGACGCCGTGCCTTTCAGCGATCGAGGCCAGCTCTCTGAGCACGCGCACGGATTCTTCTATTACCTCATAGCTGCTCAGGCCGCCTGGCGGAAACCTGCCCGGCACGACCACGATGTAAGGACAACCAATCGCATTCGCGATCACCGACAACTCTTCGCACTCGGTCCTGATTTTGGCGTACGCAGGCGCATCCCTGAACGTGACGTTTTCAATCGAGTTAATACTGAGCGGCTTGACTCCGCTTTCGTTGAATAGGGTTTTCAGATCAGACACCGAATGCGACTTAAGGAACTCGCGCAGCTTGGCCGCCCAGATCTCGACATAGTCGAATCCGGCCGCCGCGGCCGCGCGCACATCCGTCGCCAGGTCCGCCTTCATTGTCGTTGCGCCGTTAAGTGATAGTTTCATTTAGTTTGGTAGCACAGACTTTAGTCTGTGATTGTCTCGACCGCAATGAGATCGGTGGCACCTGCGTGAGCGGGTGAATCCGGCGGTCAACCTGAGCGGTGAGTGTTTGACCCACCCGCTCACGCAGGTGGTACTGACCTCACAGCCGCTGTCCTGAGCCCGGATCAAAGAAGTGCGCCCTCTCAGTATCCACTTCGATCCAAACCGTGCTGTCCGTCTCGGCGCGAAAGTCACCGGCCGCGCGCGCCACGATTTTCTCACGCCCAAGCTTCAAAAAGACAAACGTCTCGCTGCCCATCAATTCTGTTACGTAGACGGTAGCCTGCACCCAGCCATTGCGCCTATCTATTGAGACCTGAATACCCTCAGGACGAATTCCGAGGGTCACGCACCGGTCCGGGTTTAGCCTGCTGAGCTGTTCGATCTGGCCCTCGCTTAGAGTCAACTCAATTCCTTCAGTGGTGAACATTCGCGCCTTCACATCAACTTCGCCATTCAGAAAGTTCATGCTCGGACTGCCGACGAACTCCGCGACAAAGCGATTCGCCGGATGATTATAGATATTAAGCGGCGTATCGCACTGTTGCAGCTTACCCTTTCTCATTACCGCAACGCGATGACCAAGCGTCATTGCTTCCGCCTGATCATGAGTGACGTACACAGTCGTGATGCCCAACTCATGCTGCAAGTGTTTCAGCTCTCCACGCATTTGCAAGCGAAGTCTCGCGTCGAGATTCGATAATGGTTCGTCCATCAAAAACGCCCGCGGGTGGCGTACGATCGCCCGGGCCAGAGCCACGCGCTGGCGCTCACCACCAGAGAGTTCACGCGGCTTGCGTGACAGCAGTGGTTCGATCTCCAGCATCATGGCTGTCTCCCTGACCTGCCTGGCAATCTGATCTTTCCCCAGTTTCCGCACCCGCAGAGGATAGCCGATGTTTTCCGCCACCGTCATATGCGGGTAGAGCGCATAGCTCTGAAAGACCATGGCCACGTCACGACGCTGCGGTGGGAGATTGTTTACCAGTTCGCCGTCGATGAAGATTTCGCCGGAGGTTACGTCCTCGAGCCCGGCGAGCATGCGCAGCGTCGTGGTCTTGCCGCAACCGGACGGACCGAGCAGCACGACGAACTCACCGTCGTTGATTTCGAGAGACAGACTATCGACGACGACCGCCGAGCCGAATGATTTGGTCAGGTTGTGGAGAGTGATGCTCATCTAAGTGGAATAGGTCCTTTTTGACCTATAGGACCTATGTTTCTCTCATCCTTTCACCGCCCCCAGCGACAGTCCTCTAACCAGATACTTCTGCACCGCCATGGCAAAAGCGAGTATCGGCAGCATTGCCACCACGCCGGCGGCGCTCATTACACCCAGCTTGATCTCGTATTGCGTGACGCGGCCGGCGATACCTACCGGCAAAGTCATCGCGGCATCGGTCTGCGTCAGCACCAGGGCAAACAGGAACTCATTCCACGAAACGATCAGACAAAACACGGCCGTGGCCGCCAGGCCCGGCGCGACCAAAGGCAAAACCACACGCCAGAAAGCTCCCAGCCGCGAGTCGCCATCGACCATGGCGGCTTCTTCAAGATCGCGGGGCACCTCGGCAAAAAAGCCGCGCATCATCCACACGACAAACGGCAGATTGAAAGCCGTGTAGACAGTTATCAGTGAGATTTGAGTATTCAATAGCCGCAGGTCGCGCATCATCAAAAACAGCGGCACCGCAGTAACAATGGCCGGAAACATTCGCGTCGAGAGAATCCACAGCGCGAGTTTGCGATCCAGACCAAAAGGCAGCCGAATTCGCGCCAGAGAGTACGCGGCCAGCGTGCCGAGGACCAGCGCACACACCGTCGAACACACCGCCACGATTGCGCTGTTGAGCAGATACTGTCCGAACGAGCGGGTGAGGAACGCGTCCGCATAGTGTTCCAGTGTCGGGGTGAAAGAGAACCAGCGCGGCGGTACTGCAAACTGATCGACCTCGTGCTTCAAAGAGATCGTGATCATCCAGTACACGGGCGCCAGCGCCGCGACCAGCGCGAGTATGATGATTGAATATTTGACAGCGCGTTTCATCGAGCTTCTTTAGCTCCCTCTCCCTTTGGGAGAGGGCTGGGGAGAGGGCTTGAGTGCGAGCACCACAGCTACGCCCCTCTTCCCCGGCCCTTCTCCCAGAGGGAGAAGGGAGACTCATGTTTCCCGCGTCTGCAACAGCCGTATGTATCCGACGCTGATCACGTTCGTAATTGCCAGCAGCACAAACGACATTGCTGCCGCGTACCCAAAATTGGAAAACCGGAAGGCAGTGCGGTAGATGTAAAGGCTCGCGGTCTCAGTAGCGAAGCCCGGTCCGCCCTCGGTCAGAATAAAAATCTGATCAAAGACCCGCAGGAGATCCATCGTCCTCAACAGCAGTGCGATCAGAATCGCCGGCTTGAGCAACGGAAGCGTCACATGGAGAAAAGTCTGCCAGGCGCTCGCGCCGTCAATCAGTGCCGCTTCGTAGGGCTCCTGTGGAATCGCCTGCAGTCCCGCCAGCAAAATCAGAAACATAAACGGAGTCCATTGCCAGACGTCGGCGATGATCACCGAAGCCATCGCCAGTTTTGGCGAGGCCGTCCAGGTGAGCGAATCGGTGTTCACGCCCCAGCCCTTCAGCGTGCCGTTGATGGCGCCAAAGTTTGGATTCAGCATCAAACGCCAGACGACCCCGACAACCACTGCGGGCAGCATCATCGGCACCAGCATCATGGCGCGAAACGCACTACGGCCGCGCATACGGCCATTCAACAACATGGCCAGTGCGAGTCCGAGCAGGAATTCAATTGTTAGAGCGACGACCGCGTAAACCAATGTGTGCGCGAGAGCGGTAAGAAAGAAATGGTCGCCGGCCAAGCGCGCAAAGTTTTGCAGCGACCAGCGCATTCCCCCGGCTGATTCGGCCTGCAAGCTGATTTTGATGGAATAGATAAGTGGGTAGATCGAAAGCGCGAGAAGGACGGCGAGCGTAGGCGCGATGAGAACAAAGGCGAGCGTCCGATCCGAACCGGCCCCCGCCCCCCGACCCCTGATACCCATTCTACTTTCCTCGCTCAACGATCTTCCGAATCTCGGCATTGGCCTGATTCATCGCGTCCTCGGCGGTGAGTTCGCCGCTGTTTGCTTTCGATAGATAGATACCAAAAGCGTTTTCTATTTCATTCCATGCAGGGGTGCGCGGTCGCGGCCGTGAACTCTCGAGCGAACGCAGTTGCGCTGGGTAGGAAGGAAACCTTGCGACCAGCTCGGGATTATTGAAGACCGACTTCCGCGTCGGCGGATTGCCGCGCAAAGCGGAGCGCTTCATCTGTTCGGCGCTGGTGGCCCAGATGAGAAAATCCATCGCTGCGTCGGCGTTTTTTGACTCGCGGGGAATTGCGATCAGCCAGTTACCAATCTCTGCACGTCCGGGGTTTTTGGCGCCAGGCATCTGGCCAAACTCCATCTTCCCGATGACTTTTGATTTCGCCGGGTCGCTGAACGAACTGATCCACGCGGGCCAGTTGATGGACATCGCGGCAGTGCCCTGCAAAAGGTGCGCGCCGACTTCGTCGGCATTGAAGCTCGCATAACCCGGTGGCGAATATTTCCCGAGCTCCAGCATGAAACGGAGCGCCGCAATCCCTTCCGGACTGTTTACTGAGGGCTGACCGTCGGGACCGAACATCTCTCCGCCAAAGGCCCAAAAGATCGGCATGAAGTCGGCCACCGCGGCATTGCCCTGCGCCGCGCGCATCACGTAACCATAGACCTTGCCGCCGGACGAAGCGCCGCCGGTTTCCTGTTCGCTGATCGTTTTAGCGGCCGCGAGCACGTCGTCCCAGGTCGCCGGTTCCTTCAGACCGTGCTTTTGAAAGAGATCTTTGCGATAGAAAAACAGCTGCGAGTTGCCGACATACGGCAGCGCATAGAGCGCTCCGGTCTGAAACGGATTTCGACAAAGTGCGACCGACGTGGCCACAAAGTCCTCGTCAGGCAGCTGCAGTCCGCGCTTTTTGAGTAAGGGCGTCAGGTCAGTCAAAACATTCAGCGAGGCAAACTTTGGAAACCACGGATCGTCCAGCATGATCAGATCATAGGCGCCGGTGCGCGCGTTGAGATCGATCAACTCCTTCTCGAACAGATTGGCGTAAGGGAACTCGGCGATGTTGATGTGCACGCCCGTCTGCGCTTCATAGTCCTGGGCCGCTTGTTTCAAGGCGTCGCCTTCAACGCCGGAGTTAATGGCGAGCGTTAAGGTCTTTCGGTCTTTCCCCTGTTGTTGGCAACTAGCGAGCAGAAGCGCAAAGGCCAGCAGGGTAGCGATCGTGATGGTCCATTTCCCCCGTCCTCGCCAGCGGGGAGTTTGGGGCTGGGGCCGAGTGTTTCGTTTTTTGTTCATGATCGCGCGATACCTTATCCGGAAAGGCGGAGAGGTTCAAGGCGGGCAGTGGCCCGCCTCTAACAAGAAACCAAATCTTTCGGAAGGGCTATGCAAACAACTAAGTTCGCAGTAGAATCTCGCGCGTCCAACCTGTCCGGAGTCTGGGGTCACATGCTCGAACAACTGGTCGAATCCTGGCAGATCAATCATCGTGTTACTCTTCTAATCGCGCACGAGTCGCATCACCGCGGCAGTATCTTACTGACGTTGAAACAAACAGGTCACAAGCTCACCGATGAATTGAAGTGGGGTCTGTGGGATTGGAATAAACTGTAGCCAAGTTGCCGGAGGCCTTTGGCTGTCGCAGATCACGCTGCCTTCTCTGTCACTTTGAAAAAATATTTGGCATCGCTTCAGTTAAGGACCGCATTCGAAACGAACGCTATCGCAATTCGTTGAGCGATTACTCCAGCAAGTGATCAGTTAGTCGTCGGGCTTTCCATCAACCTCTCGGCGCGCTTGAGGTACCTGCCCGCCTGACGCCAATGAATCGCTACGGTGTAAGGTACGGTGGATAGAAACGCTGTGTCGGATGGAGTGCGGTTAAGGTCTGTGGCAGTCAGTGCTGAGACATGCACCACGCGCGGCTGATTGATTTTCTGCCACCAGAAGGCGCCGTCGCGATACGAGTCGAGGGCGTTGCTGATTTCAGTCTTCAACCGGCCCTGTGGCAAGCGCGAGAGCATCGGCTCGACTTCGGCAGTTACGTTAGTGAGATTATCTGTAAAAGCTTCGCATGATACCCGCGCCAGCCGGCCGTTGGCTTCGAACTCTCCGAGCGAGCGATAAACCAGGACGTCTTTCTCAAGACGCTTGATGGCGGCAATGCTGCGCGCGGCCAGAGTATTTTCCTCGGTCGCGACTCTTTCGGGTTGAGCAATGGGGATGTTGGCGCTGCTGAATTGCTGCGAGCGCGCGACTGACTGTCCGTAGGCAGCCAGGCTGAGAAACAAGAGAATGAGCAGGGCAAGAGATAATAGGTTCATTTAGTTTTAGTGTTCCGAGATCGCCGTGACCAGGACCGGAGATTTCGAACCCGGTCAAAACGCTGGGCAATGAGTGTGCCGAGCCCCGAGTTCGCAAAATCGCCCGGGGCGATGTTCGCTCTTGCGGCTATTTGCCCCGGAGAATTGCCACGACAATAGCCACAGTTCGCCACGAGGTACCGACAGCGATACTGGCGCCTTAACGTAATTCCGTTGCATGAGTCATAAACTCGCAATATGATTCGCATTCCGATTGCCCGGGCCGGGAAATCCGCGCTCATCAGCCGGCGGTCGTTGACTACTCGAGGGAATACGCTGGGAAACGCGAGGACAATCTGATGACTGGACAACCACACGAATCTGAATACGCGCCGTACTATAGCGGCTATGTAGCGCACGTAACTGAGGACGAGATCCTTCCGGTGCTACGTTCACAAATGGATGCTCTTGATGTGCTGTTGGGCAGAGTAGCGCCGGACCGCGAAACCTACCGCTACGCTGGAGGCAAATGGAGCATCCGCGAAATCATCGGTCATCTGATTGACGGCGAGCGTGTCTTTGGCTATCGCGCGTTCTGCATTGCTCGCGGCGAGACCCAGAATCTGCCTGGTTTTGATCAGGATGATTACATGCTGACGGCGCCTTACGATCGTATTGAGCTGGAAGATCTATTGAGCGAGTTACGCCTGGTACGTCTGTCCAACATTGCCATGCTGCGGAATCTGGACGAAGAATCGTGGCTGCGAATGGGCACGGCCAACGACAATCAGGTCTCAGTGCGCGCGCTGGCGTTCATTATTGCCGGTCACGCGCGTCATCACATGGGCGTGCTGCGCGAACGCTATGGGCTGGGATCGTAATCAACTGGCTCTTGACCAGGCGAACAAGCTGGACGTAACCTGAGGTTATGAACTATCGCGATTTCATTACGATTGATCCAAACAAACGCGGTGGTAAGCCTTGTGTCCGAGGACTGCGGATTACGGTCTACGAGGTGCTCGAATATCTCGCCTCTGACATGACCGAAGAGCAGATCCTTGAAGATTTTCCGGACCTCACTCGCGAGGATCTGAAAGCCTGCATCGCGTTTGCTGCCGATCGCGAGCGTAGGCTCATTAGTGTACCAGCCGCGTGAGACTTCTCTTCGATGAAAACCTGTCGCACCAACTCGTGCGTCTTCTTGCCGACCTATTTCCACAGTCAGTTCATGTGCGGGACGTCGGGTTGAAGTCGGCTGACGATCCGGTAGTGTGGCAATACGCCAAAGATAACCATCTAATCATCGTTTCGAAGGACTCGGATTTGCATCAGCGAAGTTTCGTGCTGGGCCATCCTCCGAAGCTGGTCTGGGTGCGATTGGGCAATTGCTCAACAGCAGAAGTTGAAGGACTGTTGCGCCGGCACTTCTCGGTTATTATGGCTTTCCACGACGATGCCGAGTCCTCGTTCCTTGCTTTGTCTTAGTCAGCGCTATCAAAGGAGTAGTTACTGTGTCGAATCGATTCCGTAATAGAGCCTTCCGGTTTTGTTTGCCGGCGCCGCTGCGTAACTTGCTCAGAGGATCTTCTGCACTGACGATGGTGGCCATTTCCGTCACACTCGCTTCGGCCCAATCTCCCGTACGCGACTATCGCCGTGCTCATGAACGACAAATCATCGCCGAGTTCACGCGCCTGCTCGAGATTCCCAACGTTGCTTCTGATGCGACGAACATCCGCCGCAACGCCGAGTTCATTCGCGAGATGATGCAAAGGCGTGGCCTCAATCCTCGCCTGCTCGAAACCGCTTCCAGGGCAACGCCGCCCGCGGTCTACGGCGAATGGAAAACGCCGGGCGCAACTCACTCGATCGTTCTATACGCGCATTACGACGGTCAGCCTACCGATCCGAAGCAATGGACCGGGACTCTGCCCTGGCAACCGGTCTGGCGATCGGCGGCGTTGGAATCAGGCGGGAAGATTGTGGGGTTGCCCGACGGAGCGATCGATCCTGAATGGCGTCTCTATGCGCGTTCGTCTTCAGATGACAAGGCCGGCGTCATGGCGATTCTTGCCGCGTTTGACGCGCTGCGGGCGCAGGGCCTTACTCCGTCGCTGAACATCAAATTCCTGTTCGAGGGCGAGGAGGAAGCCGGTTCGCCGCACCTCGGAGAGATCATCAACCTCAACAAAGAGTTGCTCGCCGCCGACGCGTGGATCATCTGCGATGGCCCGGTCCACCAGTCGGGCCGCAAGCAAGTGGTCTTTGGCGTGCGCGGCGACCAGAACGTTGACCTTACGGTCTATGGCGCGAAGCGGCCGTTGCACAGCGGGCACTACGGAAACTGGGCTCCTAATCCGGCGATGATCCTGTCCCGCCTGCTCTCTTCGATGAAAGACGATGCCGGACGAGTGCTGATCGCCGGATGGTATGACGGCGTCGAACCACTTGGCGAAGCCGAGCAACGCGCAATCGCCGAAGCCCCGGCCTATGACGATGAACTGCGATCACAACTGGGTTTCTCGCGCGCGGAAGGCAACGGAAAAAGTTTGCTGGAGCTGATCAATCAACCATCGCTGAACATCAACGGCATCAGTAGTGGCGACGTCGGCGCCCTGGCTCGCAACGTCATTCCGACCACCGCCACGGTCGTGCTCGATCTAAGACTGGTTAAGGGAAACGACCACCGAAGACAGGCACAGCGCCTAACAGATCATATTCGCAAGCAGGGTTTCTATGTCATCGATCGCGACCCGACGGACGACGAACGAAAACAACATGCATTAATCGCCAAAGTGATCATTCGATCCGGTGGGTATAACGCTGAACGCACCCGCATGGACCTGCCGATCTCAGTGGCGTTGGTCACGGCGGTGCAATCCACCTCCACGCAGACGATCGTCAGACTGCCAACTGCGGGTGGCAGCCTGCCGCTGTCAATCATCACGGACCATCTCCGCACCGTGACTATGACCGTTCCCATTGCTAATTATGACAACAACCAGCATGCTGAGAACGAGAACATTCGTTTACAGAATCTCTGGGATGGCATAGAGACGATGGCGGCGGTCATGACTATGAAGCCGAAGTTCTGATGAGATATTACTAAAGGAGGATCATGGTTCAGAGTTCATCAAGCTTCAGCTTGCGCCTTGAATGCCGCTATGAGCAATATAAAGATTGAACTCTAGACTTTGATCCGTCTGAACGGAGAACCGCGGTCGTGAACAGTCGATTTCTACTCAAAATGCTCGGCATCCTGGTTCCGGCTGCTTTGCTTGTCCTGGTCGCCTGCTCTGCCGCAATCGCCCAGGGCGGCGGCAAAGCAGAGCCTAACCGGATTGAATTCAAGCGCGGCACAAGCAGTACCACGATCAACGGCACTGTGCGTGGGGACGAACAAGCTGAATACCTGCTGGGCGCGAGAAAGGGCCAGAGGCTGGTCATCAAACTGACTTCGGTGCCGGCAAAATCATCAGTCTTTCAACTGCTCGGTCCCGACAACGACACGCTGGGACTGGAGTTCGACGCGAACTATGACTACTCGGGCACGCTGCCAAAGACCGGTGACTATTTCATCACTGTCGCGCGGCCGGGCGGGTCAAAAGGCACGTCAAGGTATAAACTAACGGTGAGCGTACGATAGGTATGGTTGAAGGTTGGCTCTGTTTGCTTACTCAGTAGGGTGTTAGAATTAGCTCATGCGAACTGAGGTCGAAACCCAAATCATTTCTCGGTCGCCGAACATTCTGAGCGGTACACCGGTGTTCGCAGGAACGCGTGTACCGGTGCAAACGATCATTGATTATCTTGCGGGCGGACATTCGCTCAACGAATTCTTAGACGACTTTCCAACAGTACAGCGCGAACAGGCTCTTGAATTGTTAGAGCAAATCAAGCAACAGCTGGCCGACGCGCAGATATGAGAGTCTTGCTCGACGAATGCCTCCCGCGTAAGCTCAAACACGACGTTCGCGCTGACTTTGTAAGAACTGTGCCCGAGATGGGATGGGCAAGCATAGAAAACGGCGCACTCCTGCGACTGGCGGAAACTGAGTTCGATGTCTTTCTCACCCGAGATCGCAATTTGGAATATCAACAGAACATGTCGGCTTTCGACTTGGCAGTGATTGTTCTGGTCGCACCCACGAATGATATCGCGGATCTGAGACCGTTGATGGAGGCCGCTAACGAAGCCGTGGCAAGGGCTCGGCCTACAGAAGTCAGATACGTCGGGGCCTAGTCTCTCAGGGTAAAAGAACTGCAACCATGCGAAAGATCATCGTTTACATCGCCACCAGCGCCGACGGCTACATCGCGCGGCGTAATGGCGCCGTCGATTGGCTGGATCGCCCACGCCTCAAAGGCGACTATGGCATGGGAGAGTTCTATCGCTCGATCGACACTGTCCTGTGGGGACGAAAGACGTACGACATGGCCCTGGGCTTCAAGGCTGGAGGCAATGCCGGCACAGAATCCGACACCAAAATTAAGAACTACGTCTTTTCGCGCCGGCCGCCGAGAAAGCCGGTCGCAGGCGCAGAGTTCGTTAAGGAACCAATCCCTGAGTTCGCCAAACGCCTCAGATCCCTGGCGGGCAAGAACATCTGGATGATGGGCGGCGCCGGCATCATCGCTTCGTTTCTGGATGAAGGTGCGATTGACGAATTCATCATCCACGTCATCCCGACACTAATCGGCGAAGGCATTCCTCTGATCGCGCCACGGCATCGCACCGTGGCCTTGAAGTTAGTGTCGTGTAGAAGTTTTTCTGACGGGGTTGTGCGGCTGCACTATGCGGTGGCCCGCGAGAAAGCAAAGAACCCCAAGGCCCAAAAATAGACCGGGTTAACAAGATTTACCGGACTCGCTAATCCGCAATCAGGCCAGGCCGTTCTGCTATCTGGTCAATCCTGTAATTCCTGTCAATTGCTTTGCGCCCACCTATCAAGCCTCGGCCGGCTTCAACTTCTTCGGCGGCTTTTTCTTTGCACCCTTTTCGTCGGGCGGCGGTCCCTGGTCTTCCGACTTTGTCATCTTGTTAATGATGAACTGTTGCAGGAAGCCCACGATGTTTCCGACCAACCAGTACAAAAGGAGACCTGCCGGCGCGCTCCACAAAATGTAGAGCATAAAGAGGGGCATGCCGATCGCCATCATTTTGCGCTGGAGCGGGTCGGCCGACGGCTGAGGGGTCAATAACTGCAGGACGATCATTGAGCCGGTGAACAAAATCGGCAGGATGCGTAAGAAGACAAGGAAATAAGGCTCGGGTCCGGACAAATCCGGAATCCACAAAAACGAAGCCTGGCGAAAGTCGATCGAGATGGTGATGGCGCTGTAAAGCGCAAAAAGAAACGGCATCTGAATCAGCAGCGGCAAACATCCGCCCAGCGGGTTGGCCTCTTTCATCAGGCGCAGTTGCTCCTTCTGCAACTCTTTCATCCGCGGATCGTTCTGCTTCATTCCTTTCAACTTCTCTTGCAACTCTTTCATCCGCGGCGCGTACTTCTGCGCTTTTTTCATCTTGCGCGACGATTGCCACTTGAGCGGGAAAAAGAGCGAGTAGATGAAGATGGTGAAGAGAATGATCGCGACGCCGTAACTGCCGGTCATCCGCTGTAATTTATCGATCGCAAAAAGAATCGGGATCGCGAGGAAACGGCGCATGCCGCCGAGAAAGCCGAAGTTAATTACGTCGCGCAGATCGACCTGGGGCCCACCTAGTTGCTTGATCTCTTCGCTGGCCGCGGCCAGCAGTCGATGATCTTTCGGACCCACGTAGATTTCAGTTTTCGAGCCGTCGGTCGGGACTGGGACGAGGCCGGTAATCAGAAACCTCTGTTCAGATTTGCCGTTGATCTTATGGTCGTACGCGGTCGTGCGGTACTCGATTCCGGAGACTGGTTTCGCCGGCACCGCAATCATCCCGAAATAGGTGTCATCCACTCCGGCCCACTGAACCTGACCGTCTAATGTTTGGCGATCGGGGGGCTTGGTAACGACTGACTTAATCCCGACGCCTTCGAGTATCCAGTTGATGGTGCCGGTGTTTTTACGATCAGAGTGGGCTTCGAGGGCATTGATGCGCTGGACCTCGCCGTTGACCACGGCGAGTCCTTCGGGCGCGAAGGTATAAAAAGTGTACGCATCAATGCCCTGATCGCCGATATTTGGGCCGATGGCCAGACTTGCCTGGGGCACCGGCTGATTGTTACGCGTCAGTTTGAGTTCGACCTCGGCCAGATAACGATCGGCATAGAAGGTCATGCGCTTGGTGGCATCGAGGCCCGTCGCGTCATCATGGACGGTGAACTCGATCTGTCGTGATCCGCTGGGGACATCGACGGTAGCATCGCCTGATTCGGTTGTGGGACCGGTGACTCTAAAGTTCCGGCCCGCTAATACGCCATCGGCGGTCGCGTCCCCGGTCACGATTTGCAGCGGACGAAAAAGCTGTTCGGGTGGCACGCCTGGCGGCGGCGTAGGGATCAATTCGAGCGGTTTTGGATCGTTCTTTGTCGACGCCGCCGAATGGAGTTCACGCCAGGTGCCGTCGCTTCTCCTCACTCTCCTGATAATCCAACTGGTGACTACTGCTCCGCGCGTATCAAATGTCGCTTCGTAAAGCGGAGTGACGATGCGCAGCTTTCGCTGCGGAACGTTATCGGGCGTGGCCGCCGGAGTGGGCGACGGAGATTGCCCAGCCTGGGCCGGCGTCGGCGTGGCACTGGCCGTCGGTTGCGCCGTGGCTTGTGATGTTGGTTGCGGGGAACTTTGCGTTGCTGGCTGATTGTTCGCGTTGGGATCCGGCGGCGGAGCCTTGGGCGGCGGGAAAAGAACATTCCACAGGATCAGCACCGCTGCTGAGGCGACCAGAGCCACAATGAATCTTTTTTGTTGCATTCTAGCTATTTAAGTAAACCCAAAACTACTTCACTGGATCGTAGCCGCCCGCACAAAAAGGTTGACAGCGCAAGAGCCGCCATACGGCCATGCCACTCCCGCGCAACGCGCCGTGGCGCTCGATTGCTTCACGCGCATATTCGGAACAGGTCGGAACAAAACGACAAGACGGCGGCAGCCACGGCGAGATTACTGCTTTGTAGAACTTCAACAGCGAAATAAGAATGGCGCGCATCGGCTTCCGGGGCAGTAGCCCAAGCGTTAGCGCGGGCTCCGTTTCAAATCCCTTTTGGCTATGGGAGCCCTCCCTAACGGTCGGGCTACTGCCCCAATCATTCGCCGCGCCGCTCGGCCTGGCTCACTTGAGCAATAATTTTACGAAACTCGCGAAAACGAAGTTCCTCGTCTGAGACCAGCAAGGGTCGCTTCGCATTCAAGACCCAGTCGTACGCTTGCCGTAAGCCCTTCAACTCGGGCGCGCTCCGGCGAAAAAGTTCACGCAGCAAACGCTTGGCCCGATTACGATCGACCGACTTTCCGATCGCCTTGGTCGAGGCTGTCACTCCCAAACGATGCTCTGGGGACGCGCTCTTGCGCAAAAAAGCGGCCAGCAGCCGGCCGTCATAGCGTTGCCCTTCGGCATAGACTTTTTGGAACTCGGCCCGAGCGCGCAGCCGGCGTCCTTTCGGCAACGCCTCGCTGACTTTCACTGGCGCGACATCAAAGCTCGGGACCAACGTCTTTAGTAATGCGCCGGTGAGAGCCGCTTGCGGCCCTTGGCGCGACGCCGCTTGATCACCAGGCGGCCGTTCTTGGTCGCCATGCGCGCGCGAAATCCGTGCGTCTTGGCGCGCCGGCGATTGTTCGGTTGAAAGGTTCGCTTTGGCATAGATAATAATTCCTCCGCCCAGGGAAAAGAGTTAGCGTAACGGCGCTGCAATGCGATGTCAAGGAAGGCCGCAACGCTCCTTGACGCGTTGTAAAATCGCGTGTTAGCCTTCAAGGCTTTCGACACACTTGCAGTTGGGTCACTGTTGACTGAAGAAGTAACATCAGTCCCGCGGTGAAACCGAAGTTCTGATCTCCCGGTTTCAACGCTGCGGAAGACTTAAATCCCCAGCTAAGAACAATCACGATGGTGCTTCCGCTCGGCTTTGCCGAAAACTCAATTCAACTTGTGCCCGATGGCACGCTGATCCTGCACGTTCTGATCATCCTGGTGATGGTCTATGTGCTGAACGCCACGCTTTTCAAACCCATCAATCGTATTTTGGAAGCGCGCGAAAAACGCACCCGCGGTCGTTCGACTGAAGCTGAGGAGATCCTGAGCCAGGTCAGCAAGCGGCTCTCTGATTACGAACGGGCGCAGCGACAGGCGCGTAACGAGGCCTATGCCTTCACTGAGCATGAGCGCGCCGGAGCGATGCAGAAACGTCAGCATCAGCTGGACGAGATGAGGGCGAAGCTTGCTGAGTCGACCGCGGCGCAAAAGGAAGCCATTCATCGCCAGGCTGAAGAAGCACGCGCGTCGTTGGAAATTGAAGCGCGAGGTATCGCAATCGAGATTGGCACGCGCGTTCTCAGCCGGCCAATCACCAACGTGGAGATGAATTAAGTTAGCGATGTTTCTGTCTTTCATCATTAGCGAACTCTTACTGGCCTTTGCCGGAGCGGAAGAAACGCGCTGGTGGGACTACCCCGGTTTTGAGCTGTGGAAGTTCGTCAACCTTGCGATCTTTGTGATTGCGCTTGTCTTTGCCATGCGCAAATTCGTCGGTGTGCCGGAGATGTTTCGCGACCGGAAAGAAACCATCAAGCGCGAATTAGCCAGGGCCCGGATGGAGCGCGACGCGGCGCTGGCGAAACTAAAGGAAGTTGAAGAGCGCTTGAGCGGGCTCGACACTGAAGTCGCTGCGGTTAAGGAACAATCGGCACGCGAGGCAGAGGAAGAGCGCCAGCGGATCGCGCATGCAACCGAAGCTGAGATTGTCAAACTAAGCGAGCAGGCGGCCAGAGAAATCGAGAATGCCGGCAAGGCTGCCAAAAAAGAGTTGCGACGCTATACCGCTGAGCAGAGCGTGCGTTTGGCGGAAGAAATTGTTCGCCGTGAAATGAAGCCGGAAGACGACGCGCGTCTGATCGCGAGCAACATTGAAGAGCTGGGGGGTGCGCCGCAATGAGTGTGCAAACGGTGGCGCGCCGCTACGCAACGGCGCTGGCGGATGTGGAGTTGGCACACGGCGATGCGCGTGAAGTGCAGGAGGAATTGCTGGTCTGGGAGCAAATGCTGCAATCCAGCCCGAACCTCCAGGAAGTCTTTCGCAATCCCACAATCGCGCTTGATAAGAAGCGCGCGGTGCTCAACAAGCTGATCGAGCGGGCCAGGCCGACGCCCACCACAACGAATTTTCTGAAAGTGCTGTTGCACAACCATCGGCTTACGGAACTCGGTGAGATCAACCGCAAGTTCGCGGAAGTACTGGATGTGCGCGCGGGCACGGTCGCGGTAACTGTGACCACTGCGCGGACCGTGCCAGAGAATGCGCAGCGGCAACTGCATACGAGGCTCCTGGCTCTGACCGGCAAAAAAGTTCGCCTCAACTTCGCGACCGATCCGGATCTAATCGGCGGGCTCGTAACGCGCATTGGCTCGACTGTTTATGACGGCTCAGTGCGAAATCATTTGCAGCTGATCAAGGAAAAGATGGCGGGGTAGACATTTTTGATTTTGGATTTGCAATTTTTGATTGGCCGCGAAGCCGCTCGCGTTTACAAAACCAAAGTTCCGATCGCAAATCTAAAATCTGAAATCTAAAATCTAATCATGGAACCAATTAAAGCAAACGAAATCAACGAAATCATTCGCCAGCAGATCGAAAACTTTGAAACCGGCGTCACCGTGTCGGAAGTAGGCACCGTGATTAAGGTCGGTGACGGTATCGCCGAGATTCACGGTCTCGAGAAAGTCATGGCCGGCGAGCTGCTCGAGTTTCCCCACGAAGTGCGCGGACTGGCGCTCAACCTGGAAGAAGACAAAGTTGGTGCGGTGCTGTTCGGCGACTTTCAAAAGATCAAAGAAGGCGATCTGGTCAAACGCACCGGGCGCATCATGCAAGTGCCGGTGGGCCAGGCGCTGATCGGCCGCGTGATGGACGCGCTTGGGAATCCTATTGACGAGCGCGGACCGATCCTGACCGATGAATACTACGCGGTCGAGCGCATTGCTCCCGGCGTCGTCGATCGCCAACCGGTGAAAGAGCCTTTGCAGACCGGTCTGAAAGCGATCGATTCAATGGTACCCATCGGCCGCGGCCAGCGCGAGCTGATCATCGGCGACCGTCAGACCGGCAAGACCGCGGTGGCCGTGGACACGATCATCAATCAGCGTGGCAAGGACGTGATTTGCATCTATGTGGCGATCGGCCAGAAGGCTTCGACCGTCGCGCAGGTGGTAAAGACTCTCACCGATTTTGGCGCGATGGATTACACGATTGTCGTGAAGGCTACGGCGTCAGATCCCGCGGCGATGCAGTTTCTTGCGCCCTACTCAGGCGCGGCGATGGGCGAATACTTCCGCGATAACGGACAGCACGCCCTGACTATCTATGATGATCTTTCGAAACAAGCGGCGGCGTATCGCGAAATCTCTCTGCTGCTGCGGCGGCCGCCGGGCCGCGAAGCCTATCCGGGCGACGTGTTCTATCTGCATTCGCGCCTGCTCGAGCGCGCGGCGAAGCTTTCCGACTTGAAGGGCGGCGGTTCGCTAACCAGTCTGCCGATAATCGAAACGCAGGCGGGTGACATCTCCGCTTACATTCCCACGAACGTGATCTCGATTACCGACGGACAGATCTTTCTCCAGGGCGATCTTTTCAACGCCGGTATTCGCCCGGCAATCGACGTCGGCAACTCAGTCTCGCGCGTGGGAGGCGCGGCGCAAATCAAGGCGATGAAACAGGTCGCCGGCGGTCTTCGTCTCAGCCTCGCCCAGTATCGGGCCCTCGCCGCATTTGCCCAGTTTGGATCTGACCTGGACAAAGCGACGCAGGCGCAACTCGCGCTCGGTGAGCGGCTGACGGAAATTCTGAAGCAGGTGCAGTACCAGCCGATGGACGTCGAGAAGCAGGTGCTGATCATCTGGGCGGCTACAAACGGCTTCACAGATGACGTGCCGGTTGTGGATATTCGCAGGTTCGAGGCCGAACTTATCAGCTTTTTTGAGAACTCGCATCCCGGCATCCTGCAACAGTTGCGCGAGAAGAAAGCGATCACCGACGAAATTCAGAAGGACCTGGAGCAGTCGTTGAAAGACTTCAAGGATCGTTGGGCTGAGAACGCGCGGTTAGCGGCGGCTTAACTCAAGTGATGAGTCATGAGTGATGCGTGATGAGCAAGCTGGTTGCCTGCTCCCAACTCATGACTCAGTACTCATCACTCATGACTTTGATTGAATGGCAAATCTTTTAGACATTCGCCGGCGCATTAAGTCGGTAAAGAACACGCAGCAGATCACCAAGGCGATGAAGATGGTGTCGGCGGCGAAGTTGAAGCGCGCGCAGAATCGTGTCGTCAGCGCGCGGCCTTTTGCCAACAAGATGAACGAGGTCCTCAGTCAACTGGCGGCGCAAACGCCGGAAGACTTCCATCATCCGCTGCTCGACGCGCGCGGTGACCAGCGCTATCTCGTCGTCCTGGTCACTTCCGACAAAGGCTTGTGCGGCGCCTTCAACACTAATTTGCTGAAAGCCACGCAGGTATTTGTGAAAGAGAATGCCGGCAAGACGATTGAACTCCTGACCGTCGGACGCAAGGGCCGCGACTTTTTCCGGCGGCGCGGTACGATCGCCGGCGAGTACGTAGGCCTGACCGGCAAAGGACGCGTTGAGTTTTCCGAGGCGCTCGAAGTCGCCCGGGATGTGGTGAATCGATTTACCGACGACCAGGAACTCGACAAGGTTTTTCTTATTTTTGCCGAATTCAAAAACGTGCTGAATCAGCGAATAGTAGTCGAGCAACTACTGCCCATCTCAAAGACCACGGAAGCAGCGGAAGAGTCTGATACCGCCAGCTCTCAGGATTACATCTACGAACAACCGCCCGCCGAAATTTTCAGTCGCTTGCTGCCGCGCCTGGTCGAGACGCAAATCTTTCGGGCCCTAATCGAGTCGATCGCTTCTGAACAGGGCGCGCGCATGACCGCGATGGACGCTGCTTCGAAGAACGCCGGCGACTTGATCTCTTCACTCACGCTGAACATGAATCGGGTGCGCCAGGCGGCGATCACCAGAGAGATTATCGAGATCGTTTCCGGAGCGTCAGCGCTTTAGAAGGAAAAAGGCAAGAAGCGGATCTAATCACTCGCCTCTTTTCTTCTTTACTTTTGCCTTTGTCTAAGGCGAGTCATCTCCCCGCCGCGCCCGCGCCGCGCTCGCATCTCGTCTCTCATTTGCTGAAAGCGCTGCCACTGGTCCGGCGTCAGGATCTGTTGCAGGCGTTGGTCGGTTTGCTTCCGAATCTCACTAACGCGCGGCTCGGACTCTTTTCGCAAAGCTCGCAGTTGTTTCCTGGTATCGCCGAGTACCTGTTGGACCTTTGCCTTCTGTTTGGCGTTGAGTTGCAGGCGAGCGGACATTCTCTTGAACTGTCTTCACCGGGTCCTGGGTACTGACCTCATTGAATCATGTCAAAGTTGTGTTTTCCGTAACCAAATGAGCAATTGTCGTGTCTAGGACTATAGGCGCGTTGAGGCGCTATTTGATCAAATTATTGATAAGGTAAATGACATGTCGAGCCAAATAGTCAGGGAACGTCCGCTCGTGGGTGCATTCAGCGGAGGGAGAACCGCGAACTGGATAAAGCTGAGTTGGAAAAAACTGCTCAGCCGAAAGAAGCGACTCATGCTTGGAGGCGCCGGCGTAGTCGTCCTCGGACTGGCCGCGTTCTATTTTTGGGGGAACCAGACAGGCGCCACTCAGTACCTAACAGCCAGGGTTGAGCGGGGAAACCTGCGCAACACAGTTACGGCAACCGGAACACTTCAGGCCGTAACGACCGTGCAGGTTGGTAGTCAGGCTTCGGGAACAATCTCTGCTCTCTACGTCGATTTCAACTCGGTAGTTCATAAGGGCCAAATCGTCGCGCAACTCGATCCGGCTGTGGCCAAAGCACAAGTCGATCAGGCCCGCGCGAATCTGCAACAAGCAATAGCCAGTCTGCAACAGGCGCGCGCCGCGGTCGCGAATTCGCGCGCAGGTGTCAGCGATGCGCAGGCCAGAGGTCTCGCCGCCCAATCAACGGTGCAAAATAATCAGGCCGGCGTGTCTGGTGCTCAAGCCAATCTGGCGGTCTTAAAAGCGCAGCAGGACGACGCGCTCAGCTATCTCAAGCAGCAGGAGTCTCTGCTCAAGAGCGGCGTGGTCCCCCAACGGGAGTACGACATTGCGCAGACGGCTTACCGGACCGCGGAAGCTCGCTATAACCAGGCCGCGGCGCAACTGAACCAGGCAGTTCTGAGTGAGCAGTCGGCGTCCGGCGCCGGCATCGCCCAGTCACAAGCGCAGGTGCAACAGTCGCAGGCGCAGGTACAGCAGTCGCAAGCTGGCGTGCTGCAAGCTCAGGCACAGGTGCAGCAGACTCAGGCGGCGCTTCGTCTGGCTGAGGTGAACCTGGCCCACACGACAATCACTTCGCCGATCGACGGCGTTGTTGTTTCCCGCGCTGTAGACGTCGGCCAGACAGTTGCCGCCAGTCTGTCGGCGCCGACACTCTTTACGATCGCCAACGATCTGACCCAGATGCAAGTCATCGCCAATATCGATCAGGCGGATATCGGTCTGGTTGAGCAGGCAAAGTCGGTTAAGTTCTCTGTCGATGCGTTTCCGGGTAAGGACTTCGACGGCAAGATTGAGCAAATGCGATTGAATCCGACGAACGTGCAGAACGTCGTGACCTACAACGTGGTGATCGACGTCAGCAATCCGGAACAAAAATTGAAGCCCGGCATGACCGCTAATCTGACGATCACTATCGACGAACGTAACGGCGTGCTTAAGGTTCCGAACGCCGCGCTGCGGTTTATGCCACAGGACGGGTCCGGACAACGAAGCGGTAATGGCACAGGTGCCGGCAACTCGAACGGCCAGGGTCGCCGGCGACAGACTGATAATGCGAATGGCGCCGACAACTCTTCATCGCAGCAAAGCGGCGAGAGCCGGTTTGCGCCGCCAACGGCGCCGGTGCTGGCTGGTCAGACGCGCCTGGTTTGGGTGCTTGGCGCGGACGGCAAGCCGCAGTCCAGACGCATCAAGGTCGGTCTCACCGATGGCGTGTCCACCGAAGTTGTCGAAGGCAATTTACAGGAAGGTGAAATGGTCGTGACGGGCCAGACGCTGGCGAGCGCGAGTAAAGCCCAAACCAATCAGACGGCTGCCCCTCTTGGCGGACAACCGCGCACCGGTGCACCGCGGCGGTAGGTGAATTAATAATTGGTTAGTAAAGAGAGCTAAGAAAATGTCCACGACGATTGCAGTCGAATCACCAGGGTTTCAAGCCAATGCTGTGGTAATGCAGCAGCACGCTGAAGCTCGGCCCGTGATTCAGTTGGATCACATTCATAAGACCTACACGATGGGCGACGTCGATGTGCACGCGTTGCGGGGCGTCTCGCTCACAGTCAAAGAAGGCGAGTTCGTGGCAATCATGGGTGCATCGGGTTCGGGCAAATCGACAATGATGAACATCATTGGCTGCCTGGATCGCCCTACTCGAGGCGCTTACATTCTTGACGGCCAGGATGTCTCAGAACTGTCCAAGGATGAGCGGGCCGACATTCGCTGTCAGAAAATCGGCTTTGTATTTCAAGGGTTCAATCTGCTTTCACGCACGTCTGCTTTAGAGAACGTTGAATTGCCGATGCTTTACGCAGGTGTCCCAACCGCCGAGCGCGACGAGCGCGCGCTGGAAGCGCTGGCCGCAGTCGGACTTGCAGGCCGCGAGCAAAGCCACCCGAATCAATTGTCCGGCGGACAGCAGCAACGCGTCGCAGTGGCGCGCTCTCTGGTGAACAATCCGGCGCTAATTCTCGCCGATGAGCCGACCGGTAACCTCGACTCGCGCACTTCGGTTGAGGTGATGGAGATCTTCCAAAGACTGAATCGAGAGAGAGGAATCACATTAGTTCTGATTACGCACGAGCATGACATTGCTCAATACGCGCAGCGCGTCGTCGTCTTCAAAGATGGACGAATCAAGAAGGATTATCAGATTGAAGAGCAGCGCGATGCGGCTGAGGCGTTGAGGAATCTGCCGGCAGTCGAAGAGGATGAAGATGAAGACTGAGACTCCCTCTCCCTTTGGGAGAGGGCTGGGGAGAGGGGCGTAGCTGCGGGCAACGAAGAACTTTTCGCATTTGTTTTTGGTTGCGCTACGAAAGAGAGAAAATCAAAAAGGAGTGCCGCGGCACTAAGCCCTCTCCCCGACCCTCTCCCAAGGGGAGAGGGAGAAAGACGTTAGCACCATGGACCTGATAATGATCATCCGCGTCGCTTTTCGCGCTCTGGTGCGCAACAAGATGCGCGCCGCCCTGACCATGCTCGGCATCATCATTGGCGTCTCGGCCGTGATTGCGATGGTGAGCATCGGGCAGGGAGCCCAGGCCTCTGTACAGGCCCAGATCGAAGGCATCGGAACTAATCTGCTCTTCGTCAGCGCCGGCGCCCAGAACGTCGGCGGCGTGCGCAGTGCCACGGGCGACAGCGGCACTAATGCGCTAACAATCGAAGATCTTGAGGCGATCAAGCGCGAGGTGCCGAGTGTCTCAATGGTGACCCCGTCGGTGAACGCCAGGTCGCAGCTCGTTTCCGGAAACGCGAACTGGAACACTTCCGTTCAGGGCGTGAGCGAGCAATATCCGGACGTGCGCAAATGGACAGTGCAGAGTGGCGCGTTCTTTATTGACGCTGATGTGCGCTCGGCCGCGCGCGTCATCGTGATTGGTCAAACCGTCGGAGACAATCTCTTCCCCGGCGCGGATCCGGTCGGTCAGACACTTCGCGTTATGAACTTACCCTTTCGCGTCGTCGGAGTAATGGCGAGAAAAGGACAGGACCAGCAGGGCCGCGATCAGGACGATATTGCCTTTGCTCCGTACACCACGGTCCAGAAAAAGGTCCTGGGGAGCCCGCGGCTTCCGATAGCCTACGTCTCGGCCATCTCGCAGGACGCGACCTACACGGCGCAATCGCAGATTACGGACCTACTGCGCCAACGTCATAAGCTTGCGGCGAACGAACCAAACGATTTCACAGTTCGAAACATGACAGACATCGCAGAAGCTGCCAACGAAACCAGTAACACGATGACCATTTTGCTGGCTTGCATTGCCGGCGTGTCGCTTCTGGTGGGCGGCATCGGGATCATGAACATCATGCTCGTGTCGGTAACAGAGCGCACTCGCGAGATTGGCATACGCATGGCGATTGGCGCGCGCTCTTCCGCCGTACGTACTCAATTCCTGATTGAGTCGATCGTGCTCAGTCTGACGGGCGGATTGTTTGGGATCGTGCTCGGGATCATTGTCTCTCTGGTCATACCGAAGATGCTGGGCTGGCCAACTCTTGTTTCCACCATGGCCATTGTCGGCTCGGCAATCTTCTCAATCGCGGTCGGAGTTTTCTTTGGCTACTACCCCGCGCGCAAGGCCGCCGCCCTGGATCCGATTGAAGCGTTGCGATACGAGTGACTAACTCGAGATGCGACATCATCGTCTATGGCGCTACGGCCCGCTCGTCTTATGGGCGACGCTGATCTTTATTGGTTCGACCGACGTGCTGTCGGCATCGAACACCGGCGGCATCATTCTGCGTCCGGTGCTCTGGCTGTTTCCTCACCTCGGCGCAGGAAAGCTGAAGATCTTTCAGTTCGTAGGTCGCAAGGCCGGACACTTTACTGAGTACGCCATCTTCGCGTTGCTGGCCGCGCGCGCATTCAGGACTTCTTCTCGCGAGCTGCTTCGCAACCGTTGGTTCTGGGCTTCTCTGTTACTGGTGATTGCTTATGCGGCCAGTGATGAGTTCCATCAGAGTTTTGTGCCTTCGCGTACGGGTTCGATTTACGACAGCATGATTGACTCGTTGGGTGGCCTGACGGCGTTGGTTTTACTGGCTCTTAAGAGAGGAAAGAAGCCCAGTCAGGATTTACACGATTGACAGGATTTGCGACCAAAGCAAAGGGCGGCAAGCTGTTCATCTAATCATGTACATCCTGTAAATCCTGTCCCTTCATTCCCGGTCCCAGTTGAACATCGCCTGCGCTTTGACCGTATAATAGCTGCGGCCCGCGAGTTTGTTTGCGAGAGCCAACACATAAGGAGATTGAAAACAAAATGGGAATTCTTGACCGGCTCAGTCCGAGCGCGCAGTTCATCGAAGTCATTGAGTGGCTGGACGATTCGAGCAACACGATACTTTATCGCTTTCCGGTTCGTGACCAGGAAATTAAGAACGGGGCGCAATTGATCGTGCGTGAATCGCAGGCGGCAATCTTTGTTCACGAAGGTCAAATCGCCGATGTGTTCGGCCCGGGACGCTACAACGTCGAAGGCGGCAACACGCCGATCCTTTCCAAAATCGGCGCCTGGAAGCATGGGTTCAATTCGCCGATCAAGTCGGAAGTTTATTTCGTCAACACCAAGCAGTTCACCGATCTCAAATGGGGCACTTCGAATCCGGTGATGATGCGCGATGCGGATTTCGGCATGGTGCGCCTGCGGGCGTTCGGCATCTATTCGATGCGCGTCGCCGATCCGCGCGAGTTAATGAAGCAAATCGCCGGCACGAACGCGCGCTTCGTCACCGAAGATATCGAAGGCCAACTCCGGCGCACGCTGGTAAGTGGGTTCTCTGACGCGCTGGGCGAATCGAAGATCGCGGCGTTGGATCTGGCTTCCAACTATGACGAGTTGAGTGCCTTTGCACGCACGAAGTTGCAGGACGAATTCAAACCACTGGGCTTTGAACTTACCAAGTTTGTCGTCGAAAACATTTCGCTGCCGCAGGAAGTCGAAGCCGCGATGGACAAGCGGACCTCGATGGGTGTGATTGGCGACGTGGGCCGGTACGCGCAGTTCCAGGCCGCCGACGCCATGCGCGATGCGGCGCAGAATACCGGTGGCGGCGGTGCGGCCACGGGCGCCGGGCTGGGCGCAGGCTTCGCGATTGGCAATGCGATGGCCGGCGCGATGTCAGACGCGATGAAGCACAGTTCGGAATCGACCGGAGCCGCCGGGGCTCCGGGCGCAGCCGCGGTAGCCGGTGCGAAGTGCGTGAAGTGCGGAGCAGCAATGCCGGCCGGTTCAAAGTTCTGTAGCGAGTGCGGCGCTTCGCAGGCGCCGGCGAAATGCTCGAAATGCCAGCAAGAGCTGAAGCCCGGGGCGAAGTTCTGTGACGAGTGCGGCACGAAGGTCGGTTAGGGTGAAAGATCATGTCGCGACCCAAAGCTAATTCGGTATCAGTCGTCGAATCCTCACCGGACATACTGGGCGGAACTCCGGTCTTCAGCGGTTACCCGAGTGCCCGTCACTACCCTCTTCGACTATCTGGCTGCGGGCGATCCGCTTGAACGGTTTCTTGACCATTTTCCGACAGTCAAACGCGAACAAGCCGTAGCTACTCGACGAGTTCAAAGACAGATTTGACGCCGCGGCATGAGCAAGATTCGCTAGGACTCATCGCCCGGTCACGGGAAAGCCTTCCTAAAGAGTCGAAGGTCGCATCGGCAGGACCCCTATTCGGAAACTACATCAATACCCAAAGTTGGTCTGGAACCGATCCCGCCGCGCTCCCCAAAGTGCCTCGATTACCGGCATTCTCGTCTCTGTTTGGTGTACCGATTGCTCGGGCCGATGCAGTCAGTCTTGGCAAATGTTAGCCATCGCTGCGGGGCGATGCTATCCTTGCTCCCCTGAAACGCATGCCTTAATCCCAGGTTGAGTTTCCGAGGACAAGCGATTATCGATGCTTAGTCACTTCAAAGGTCCGCGCCGCGTAGTCATCACCGGAATGGGCTGTGTCACCCCGATCGGGATCGGGCGCGAGGCCTTTTGGTCCGGGCTCCAAAACGGAGAGAGTGGCGTCCGGCGTATTGAGTCCTTTGACGTTTCCCAGTCGCCGGTAAAGATTGCCGCTCAGGTGCAGAACTTCGACTGGGAAGCTCAGCTCGGAGCCAAAGATCGAAAGCACGTGCCGCGAACCGTGCCCCTCGCGTTGGCCGCCGCACGCGAAGCGTTTCAGGACGCCGGAATCTTCCCCGACGATCTTTCGCGGGAAGCAAGGCAAGAGATTGGCGTCATGCTGGGCACCGGTGGCGGCGGATTGCCTTTCGTCGAGGCGCATTACGCAATTTGGTATCAAGGGGGCTCGCATTCCAAGGCCAGCGTTTACATCATTCCGGCAGCTACGCACGGTACGTTGTCGAGCGAGCTTTCCATGGCCTTTGGCCTGCGCGGGCTTTCGCATGTCATCTCGACAGGGTGCACCAGCTCGACCGACGCGATCGCGTACTCAGCACAACACATAGCGCTGGGACGTCAGGAAGTGATGCTCGCCGGTGGTGTGGATGCGCCACTGGCGCCGGGAATACTGGCCGGGTTCAATCTGCTCACGGTGCTGACGACCGAGTGGAATGATGAGCCACAACGCGCGTCGCGTCCCTTTACGCGCAATCGTTCGGGGATGGTCCTGGGCGAAGGGTCGTGGATTTATGTGCTTGAAGAGTTCGAACGCGCCCAGCAACGCGGCGCGAAAATCTATGCGGAGATCACCGGCTACGGATCAACCTGCGACGCCTATCATCGCGTCCGTCTTCAGGAAGGCGGCGACGAGCCGGCGCGCGCGATGGCCCTGGCCATGGCCGACGCCGGCATTGACCCGAGCAGCATCGACTACGTAAACCTGCATGGCACGTCAACGATGCTCAATGACCGCATTGAGACGAATGCGCTGAAGCTGGCGCTTAATTGCAACGCGCATCGAGTCCCCATGTCCGGGACCAAATCTCAGATCGGTCATCCCCAGGGAGCCAGCGGCGCCGCCGGCCTGGGCGCGGCCTTGTGCGCAATGGAAACGGGGATTATTCCTCCAACGATCAACCTGGACGAGCCGGATCCCGATTGCGATCTCGACTATGTCGCTAATACAGCCCGGAAGGCCGACGTGCGGGTAGCGCTCTGCAACTGCATCGGTTTTGGATCGAAGAACAGCGCGCTGGTCATACAGAAAGTTTGAAGTTCGAGGTTTCAAGTTTCAGGTTGGAACCGAACTTGAAACCTAAAACCTGAAACCTGCATGTTCGATCGCTTCCAGCATCGCAGCTACGAACTCGAGAACATAGACAAGGGCACCTACACGCCCGCAGAGTACGAAGGTTGTATCGTTGAGCTGCGGCGGGTAAATGAATGGCTCGGCGATTCCAGGGCGCTGCGCAATACCCTGCTGAAAGAAATAGAGCGCCAGGATTTGCAGTCTTTTTCAATCCTCGACATTGGCGCCGGATCAGGTGAACTGCTGCGGGTTGCGGCCCGGTGGGCACGTGAAACAAATCGCAAAGCTACATTGGTCGGGCTGGAGTTGAACCAGAGGTCAGCGACGTCAATTCTGGAAGAGTCCGCTGAGTTTCCGGAAATATCTTCGGTGCAGGCAAGCGGACTCGGGCTTCCTTTTCCTGACGTTTCCGTTGATTACGCCATTTCATCTCTGACGCTGCATCACTTTGATGACGAGGGCGCGGTCGAGATTCTTCGGGAAATGGGCCGGGTCGCCGCGCGTGGGATTTTTGTGATAGATCTGCACCGCAACCCCATGGCCTATTTTCTTTATACGACCGTGGGCCACATCATTTTGCACACCCGGCTGTTGCGCGAAGACGGCGCGCTTTCAATTTTGAAGAGTTTCAAGCCGGACGAGTTGGAAAAGCTCGGTCATGAAGCGGGCCTCAGGAATGTCACCGTCGAGAAGCATTTTCCTTCGCGTTTAGTTTTGAGCGCAAAGACGACAAGTTCGGAGTCCCGCCTTTAGGCGGAAGTTTTCCTTTAGATTCATTCCGCCTGAAGGCGGGACTCAGAACCTATATTCGATGAAGAAAGATTTCGATTACGACGTAATCATTGCCGGCGGCGGGCCGGCTGGCGCTAGCGCGGCAATTCATTTATCCACCCGTGGCGCGCGCGTGCTGCTGGTGGAGCAGAAAACATTTCCGCGGGCAAAGCTTTGCGGTGAATTCATTTCGCCGGAATGCGCGCCGCACTTTGCACGCCTCGGTGTTGCCGACCGCATGCTCGCCGCCGGCCCGGCCAAGCTCACCGAAACTGTTTTCTATTCGCCCAGGGGAAAGAGCGTCAGCGTGCCGAGCGCCTGGTTCGGAGCCAATGGAGTCGCCCTCGGTCTGAGCCGCGCTGAGATGGACGAGGTACTGTTGCGCCGCGCCAGCGATGCCGGCGCGCGAGTCCTGGAAGACACGCAAGTCGCCGATCTGCTCTTTCACCAGGATCGGGTTGCAGGCCTGAGGGTGAAACGCGATGGCAGCGAAGTCAGCTATCGGGCGCCGTTGACGATCGATGCTACGGGACGAACGCGGGCCCTGGCTCGCCGCGTCGGTCAGCCACGGAACAAAACGAAACCGCATCGCGCGTCGTTGGTCGCTTTCAAAGCCCATCTGGAAAACGCTCGCGTCGCGCCCGGCGCTTGTGAGATCTATTTTTATCGCGGCGGGTACGGTGGGTTAAGCAGTATCGAAAACGGCCTCAGCAATCTATGCTTTATCGCCCCGGTACGCGAGGTACGCAAATGTGGAGCTGACGCAGAGCGCGTAATGCGCGAAGTCGTTTGTCAGAACCACCGGGCAGCTCAGGCGCTCGAGCAGGCGCGGGCACGCACACCCTGGCTCGCGGTTTCGCTTGGAGGTTTCGGGCGGCACAGCGTTACGCCGGCCAAAGGACTGCTGGCGATTGGAGATGCGGCCTCGTTCATCGATCCGTTCACGGGTAGCGGAATGCTGATGGCCCTGGAGAGTGGCGAACTGGCCGCAGGAGTAATTAGTGATCATATGAGTGCCCTCCGATCGGGCGCCGGACTCGTGGAACTTGAAACGGCGTACGCTTCGGCTTACCGGAAAAGGTTTCATTCACGCTTGCGCGTCTGTTCCATGGTGCGGCGCGCAGCGTTTGTGCCCGGTCTGGCTCAACTGGCGATTCGTGTTTTTGGCGCCAGCGATCACCTGCGCCGGCGAATGTCGCGGGCAACGAGGGGTGGCCCGCAGGAAACCTATTGTCTTCAGGAGCGTTTAAGTGACGGCGGTTGAAAGGCAGTTCGGGGTACTTGAGGGAATCCTCTCAAAGGCAATATTTCCTTGCCACGCGACAGCTTTTGCTGTAAAAAAGCGCGTAAGATATGAGCTGTTGAAGGTTTCGATTCGACCGAGTCCAGGTATAGGGCGATTATTCCCGATTTCCATATGCCGCACCCGCGCAGTCGGACATTAGTCAGTCTCCCGTCAATGATCGGCGCTCAATCTTGCGCCGTGCAAAGGGTTCATCGGCGTTAAGCAATTTTCCGAGCTTACTTCAGAAGGAGAAACGATGATGTTTTTGTCCCTCAGGCAGTGTCTAAGGACGTCAACGCGAGTTCTATTGGTTTGCTTGGCGGTGGTTTCTTGTTACAGCGCGGCGATGTCGCAGGCGCAGTCAAACGCCGCCGATTTGCAGGGCACGGTGCGCGATCCCCAGAACGCGGTAGTCTCTGGCGCCACCGTCACGGCACGTAATACCGCCACGAACAGTTCGCGGGATGCGACCACAAACGATGATGGTTTCTACAAGATCGTGAGTCTTTCTCCCGGCGAATACGAAGTAACTGTTAAGGCGCCGACGGGTTACAAGACCGCGGTGGTCGCCAGTGTGAAAGTTACCGTGGGCCAGACGGCCAATCAGGACATTTCCCTGGAAGTAGGCGGCCCGACGGAAATAGTAAACGTCACGTCAGTGTCGCCGAATATGGTTGAAACCACAGCCACGAGCATCAGCTCCACCGTCGACCAGCAACGGATCGACAATCTTCCTATCAACGAGCGCAACTATCTTTCGTTCGCGCTGACGACTTCGACGGTGAGCCGTGACAACGGCCGGCCTATCGGGCCGGCGCCGACAACCGGTTTGAATTTCGGCGGCCAGCGAGGCCGATCCAATCTGGTGCAGGTTGATGGCGCAGACAACACTGACAATTCCGTCAATGCTTCGCGCTCCACGGTAAGCCAGGAAGCGGTACAAGAATTTCAGGTGGTGACCAATTCATTCGCGCCTGAGTTTGGCCGTTCCTCCGGTGGCGTAGTCAACGTGGTAACCAAAGGCGGAGGCAACGAATTCCACGGAAACGTTTTCGGCTTTCTCAGGCACAAGAGCTTCCAGGCGCGCAACGCGTTCGCTCCGGTCAACGATCCACCATTCACGCGCGCTCAGTACGGTGCTACGCTCGGCGGACCGTTGCACAAGGACCGCTCGTTTTTCTTTATCGCCTTCGAGCAGCGTCAGCGCCATGAATCAGGCTTCTTTACCAGCAACGTCAGCCAGGGTTTGACCGCGTCGGCGACCATTCCGGTCATTCCCGGGTTTAATCCCTTCGCGCGCACTTTCACCAACATTACCGCGACTCAGGCCGCATACATCAACACCCTGGTTGGCGTTGGAGGCGCGGCGGTCTGCCTGGCCCGCGCCTATGGTTTCTTTGCTACCAGCGGAGCATCGACTGCTTTGACCGGCAGCAATCCTTTAACTTCGCCAAATGACGGCAGTGTGTGTCCGGCGATCAGTCCAGTCCTTAACCCCGCTATACCGATTGGATCGCGTTTTATTCTTTCCGGCGCGCCGGTTCCCTTGACGACCACGAACGCGGCCGGGCAGTTGATCGCGTTTCGACCGCTGCAATCGTTGCAGACTATTTTTCCCGTGACCGACAAGACCACCTTTAACTCATTTCGTCTGGATCAAATCATCGACCAGAAACAGAACCATCGCCTCCAGTTCAGGTTCGGCTATAACCCCAGCACCATTACCGGCATTCAGGTCGAATCACAAAATCAGTCTTTGGGCCAGAATGATTTCTCGCGCACCGGCATTCAAAAGCTGAAAGATACTTCCGCCGTGGCCACTCTGGTTTCCACGCTTTCGAATCGCATGGTAAACGAACTGCGCTTCAATTTCGGTGAAAGACGCGCAGTCTTCAAATCGCAAAACGGCGATGCGGTAGCTTTCAATATTTCCGGAACGGCGTTCATCGGCCGCGAACTATTCTCGCCCGTGGTTCGCACTGAAACTCGCTACGAATGGACTGACAGTCTGAATTTCGTGACCGGCAGTCACACCTTCAAGTTCGGCGGCGACTACGCCTCAGTCAACATACCTGAGGCAATTTTCGAACTGAACTTCGCCGGTCTATACAATTTCGGCGGCTTGGCGGCTACTTCGCTGAACGCAGCCTTCGCCGGTGCTCCCGATTTCACGGCCGTACAACAGTACGGTCTGGGACTGCCGACCAACTACATCCAGGGCTTCGGCAATCCCGTTAGTAAGCTCAGAAACAAGCCGATCGCGTGGTTTGCGCAGGATTCGTGGAAGGTCAGGCCCAACTTCACTCTGAATTATGGCGTCCGCTATGACTATGAGATAACCCAGCAAATCGCACCCGTTGGCGTACGCGATCCTTTTTCGGGCTTAACTTTGACAGCCAGCGATATGCTCGCAGCCCAGGACGCGATGGGCGTCCAGCAGGGATTTCCGCGTGATAAGAACAATTTCGCCCCGCGGGTTGGTATTGCCTGGGACATCAAGGGCGACGCTAAGACCGTTATCCGCGCGGCCGCGGGAATCTTTTACGATCACCCGCTACTGGCCATCGGCTTCAACTCTGATATCGCCGATGCCGCCCAACAGCAGCAGGGTATCTTGACGCCGGTGGGTGGTCCAACGCCGACGGTACTGCTCAACGCCACGCAGGTTTTCCAGGGAACGGTTATTGTTTGTAATTTTGTAGGCGCTGTCCCCGGTGTGAACTGCACCCCGGGCGCCGCGTCCACCGCTCAGTATCAACTTGGTCGCCAGCGTTTCAACGATCAGACGTTCCCGGGTTTTGGGCCGGTACTACCGTTCACGCTGCATGTCAGTAAGAACTTTGAGTACGCCTATGCCAATCAGGCTAGTTTTACGATCGAACGCCAGTTGACGAAGGACATGGCCATCTCCGCGGGATATCTGTTCGTCGGCGCGCACCATTTGCCACATCCGCTGGACATAAACGCGCCGCGAACCGATTTGCAAATCCAAAACTTCGTGCGCTGCTTCGGCACTCAGCCTACCAGTACGACTGCCGTGCTGACGGTGAACCCGGCGGCCTGCTCCAACATCGTGGTGCAACCCATTCCGGGGCTGATTTCGGTCACCACTCGCGGCTCAGTCATTCAGCCCGCGGCGGCCAACTTCTTCCGCCCCAGCGGGCCAAACTACTTTCTCGTCCAGGGCGTAACCGCCGGCGCAGTCACGCCAGCGGTCTTGAATGGTGCGCTAACAGCCACCGGGTCATTGCGCACCCCAGGCGTCGTCTCGCCTTTCGGTTCAATCAATGCACAGGTATCCGATGGCAATTCGAACTACAACGCGATGACGCTCGATCTGAAGAAACGCTTTACGAAGAACTTCCAGTTCCTCGCCTCTTATACCTGGTCGCATTCGATCGATGATTCTTCCGACTTGCAGACTCTGTTATTACCGCAAGACAACCGAGACTTCCGTGCAGAGCGCGCGACCTCCCTCTTTGACCAGCGTCAGCGTTTTGTCTTCAGCGCGGTTTTTGCCTCGCCGCCAAAGTGGCGCTCAGGTGACGGACTGCACAAGTTCCTGGCTGATTTCACCCTGGCGCCAATCTTTGAAATGTCCACGGGGCGTCCGTTCAATATTCTGAGCAACCAGGACACCAACAACGATCAGTCGAATCAGACGGATCGTCCATCAATCCTTTCCGGTGGACGGCTATGTGTTCCCGGCACGCTCGGTTGCACACCGCTAATTACCAACGGCACGTTCTCAGTCGGTGACCTGGGACGTAACAGCGGGATTACTCACAACTTCATGTCCCTCGACATGCGCTTGTCGCGGGTGGTCAGGTTCGGCGAGCGCGTGCGTTTGGATATTATCGCTGAGGGCTTCAATCTATTTAATCGCTTCAACGAGGGCGCTGCCTCGGGGTTCATCGATGACGTTAACGCCTTCAACCAACGGTCAAGTAACGGTAGTCTTTACAGCCGAGCCACGGCGGCCTACGACCCGCGACAGTTCCAGTTCGGCCTGAAGCTGAGCTTCTAGGTGTTGGCGCAAGCGTTCAACTTGCGCCATCCGAGTTCCGTTAGGCGGTCAGCCGCCTGGGTTCGCGCTGACCGCTTTTTCTCTCCCTCGCCAACACCACACGGGCGAACCTGCCTTCGGCTCGCGGCATCCGAAATACCGGTCTCTTGTCGCTCTCCCGGTCGCCGTTTGAAAATGATCGTGGAAATCTGAAAGAATTACACCCCATGAGGAACCAAAGACTTCGCCTGATAGTGATAACGGTGTGCGCCGCACTCTCGCTGGTGGTTACCGTGGAGGCCCAGTCATCTCGTCCCCGTCGGGTTACTCCGCCCCCGCCCGACACCCTGCTGGGTCCGGAGCCCAAATCGTCACCGGCTACCGACAAGAATGCCCCTTTGCTGGATGTGAAACCGGCCAAGCCCGTCGGCAGCGCGCCCGTCTCGTCGGACACAACGCATGCGTATCAACTGTTCCAGCAAAAGCAGTACGCCGCAGCCGCTCAGGAAGCTAAACAGATCGCGGCCAGTGATCCGGGTAACTCAGAAGCCTGGAAAATAGCGGGCTTTTCAGAGTTCTATTTGAAGCAATACGCCGGCGCATCCGACGATCTGCAAAAAGCTCTGGACCTCCAGCGCCGGGCCGGCCAGGAAGATTCACACACCGTTGATGCGCTCGCTGAGAGCTATGTGCTGGCGGAGAAGTTCGATCGGGCGTTGCCGTTGCTGGTGGCCGTAATTGACAGACCAGGTGCCAAGCCAGACCCTTCGTTCCTTTATTACCGAGGTCTGGCGGAACTCAAGACCGGCAAGACTGCCGATGCCGAACGCTCTTTCAATGCTGCTATCAAAGCCAACCCGAAGGACGCTGCCTCGCTCTTGTATCTAAGTCAGATCGCGCTCACGCGTAACGATCTGGACGCAGCCATTTCGACGCTCAATCGCGCGACTTTGAACGATCCGCGATTGGCGTCCGCGTGGTTCCTGCTAACGTCGGCTTATCTCCGTCGCGCGGCAGCTGCCGCGGATGAAGAGAAATCCGGCGCCGACTATCTGGGTGCCGTGCGCTCGGGCGAGACCCTGACGCGCTTGCGCCCAGACGAAGAAGCGATGGGCCTTTACGCCCGCGCGCTAATTGGCGCAAAACAATACGCGCGCGCCGCCCTGGCGCTGGAACGAACCGCCGCAAATGAAAACGCGGCCGGGATAACGCTCTACCTGTTCGGACTGGCCCATTCGCGGGCCAACAGTTTTCCCAAAGCAATCGCGGCCCTGGAACGCGCGCTGGCGAAATCATCGAGTGACGTAAACGTCTATCGCGAACTCGGTTATGACTATGAGAAGACGAAGCAGTACGCCAGGGCCTTTGCGCTTTATCAAAAAGCTCTTGAAGTGGCGCCCAACGATGCTGATTTTAAAGAGTCGCTGGAACGCCTCCGGCCCTTTGCAAAACAGTAGCGTTCGATTAGCATCTTCCCGATGACCCACTCAAAAGCAAAAGACCAGGCTTCATTGGTGGTCGTTAGTCTGGTGGTTCTGTTAGCCGGCATCACTCTTGCCAGGGATGCGAGTGCCGCCTCCTGGCATGGAATTGAGCCTTTCAAAACCCGTCGTGCCGAGGTCCTGCAAATCCTGGGGACACCGACCACCGAAACTGCCGACGGCGTCTTTCGCTTTAGTGTTAGCGGTGGCTCTGTCCAGGTCAGTTTTGTTGATCAGAAGTTCGTGACGGCCAAAAAGCTTCGACCAGAACTGGCGGGTACCGTACTCCAAATCGTTCTGCAGCACGAGCATTCTTCGGAGACTGCTGAATCGATGAAACTGTTGAAGAATAAAGATTTCATACGTGACGAGGTCCGTAATATCGCGATCTTCCGCAACCCGAAAGACGGCATCGTTTACACTTTCATGGACGGACTGCTGAAGACTACGCGCTATACTTTTGCAGATAGTCAATTGGGCCGGGCCCGCCGGTGAAGAACTATTCGTTTGCGCGATTCTCCCTGCAACGTCCACCTGTTGGAAAGCGTCTCTTGAGTCGTCGTTCCAACACTCTATTTTGCTCTTACGAGAACGGAGACCAGTCAATGCTTAGAGGATTCACGTCAGTCGCCGCCTTGGCCTTGGTTACGATGATCGCATCTGTGGCGCTCGCGCAACGGCCACGAACAATGACTCAGGATACGGCTGAGCCTTCAACCAACGTGCCTCCTCCTCCACCTGCTCCGCAAACAGTCAAAGCGAAATATGAAGGTGGGGTGTTCGGCTACAACAAGAAGATGGAAGGCACCCTTACTTTCGACGATGCCAACCAGCGCCTGGTCTTTCGAAACGGTAAACAGAAAGAGATCTTGTTTGTTCCCTACAACGCAATAACCGGCGCTTACGCCGAGACGCACGCCGTCCAACCGGCCGCTGCAACCGTTGCCAGCCACATCCCCTACATTGGACTTCCGGCCAGTTTCATAAAAACCAAGGTGCGATATCTCGCTCTTCAATACAGCGACCCTGACAGCAATGTCTCCGGAGTCACCAGCTTTAGACTTGAAAACAAAGACATCCTCAATTCCGTTCTGAACACTCTGGCGGGCAAAGCTGGCCTCAGCAAGCGTGGTGAGATCTTCGTTAAGAAGCGGCAGTAAGGTTTCTTTCACATCCGTCGTCACAGCACCCTCACTAACTTCTCGTTGCCCCGTGGTCATGCGACCACTCTTAAGGTACAATCACTGCCACCAATGGACGAAACTTGCGTTAAAGCTGAGCAGCTGCTCAACTCAATCTTCGAGAGCGCCGGGTTTGATGTCCGCGCAAAAGCGTCGGAATCAGACTTGGGCTGTATGCTGGCGATAGATGGCGCTGACAACGGATTGCTGTTGAATCAGGGTGGTGAATTACTTGACGCGCTTCAGCAGATTCTCAACCAGGCGCTGGGACGGTCGCTACCTAAAGGCCAGCGAATAATCTGCGATGCGGACAATTACCGAGCGGCCAGGGAAGCCGAGCTCCGCGCGATGGCCGAACACGCGGCCCGTCAGGTGAGGGCGACATCTGCGGCGTTCGTGTTTGGTCCCATGGAGCCCAGTGAAAGACGGGTAATCCATCTCTCGCTGGCGGCTGAAGAGGATCTCAGCACCGAATCGATCGGCGAGGGCAATGGGCGCCGCCTGAGAGTCAGCTTAAAAGCCGTTTCCGCTCAGTGAGACCTCTTCCTCTGCTACTTCAAACACTAGTCCTGTGGCTGTCGAGACCGATACTATCGTTGCCCTGTCCACTCCGCCTGGGCGTGGCGGGATTGGTGTCATCCGCATAAGCGGTCCGGATTCTCTCAAAATATTGCGGACGCTGGTTGCTTCCGACTCGTTCGATCCAACGCCAAACCTCCTGACCTTAAAGACTCTCGTGAATCCGGTTACTGCGGAGGCACTTGACGAGGCTCTCGTCTGTTTCTTCCAAGCGCCTCATTCATTCACCGGAGAAGACGTCGTTGAGTTGCATTGTCACGGCTCGCCGGTGTTACTGCGCGCCATCATCGACCTGCTGCTCAAACTCGATGCTCGACTGGCGGCTGCCGGCGAATTCTCGCTGCGCGCTGTATCGAATGGGAGAATGAACCTCGCAGAGGCCGAGGCCATTCGTGATCTAATCGAGGCGCAAACTGACTCAGCACTACGCCAGGCGACGCGACAGTTGAAGGGCGAGATCTCAAACAGCCTGGAACCTGTCAAACAAGACCTGTTGAGAATAATTGTCCGCCTCGAGTCATCACTCGAGTTTGTCGAAGACGACCTACCGACAATCGAATCCCTCGAGATACTGAGTTCCTTTCACAGGGTTAAGATACAACTATCCGGTTTGGCTGGAACATTCGCTGCCGGCAAACTACTTCGCGACGGGATTAAGGTGGCGTTCGTCGGTCGGCCTAACGTCGGTAAGTCTAGTCTGTTCAATGGTTTAGTGGGACGCGCGCGAGCCATCGTGACCGAGATACCCGGGACGACTCGAGACACGCTGACAGAATCTATAGGCATCGACGGCGTGCCTGTACTGCTGATTGACACGGCCGGCCTTCGCACGTCGAGCGACGAAATTGAGTCAATGGGTGTCGAGCGAGCGAGACGTGAAGCCGCGGACGCCGACCTTCTGATCGTGGTCGTCGACGGCTCGGAAAGTTTGATTGAAGAAGACGAGCTCGTGCTCGCCGAAGTTCGAAACGCGCGTCACATTGTTGCGCTGAATAAGAGTGACCTTCCGGCATTCTCGATTGCTAGATTCGAAATGCAGATCGATCCACTTCTTAATTGCTCGCCACGAGTTTCTGTTTCGGCGAAGAGCGAGGCGGGACTTGAAAGCTTGCGCGCTGCTATACTGGAGACTTTCGCGAACGGCAACGCTCACAGTGAAGGCTTACTGATTACGAATGCGCGCCATCATGATTTATTGGTGCGATCGATCGAACAGATCGATTCGGCGGAAGAGCTTCTGGAGCAGCGTGCCAGCGAAGAACTTATTCTCGTGGGACTTCACAGTGCGCTTCGCTACCTCGGTGAAATCACGGGCGAAACCACAACTGATGAGATACTCGGACAGATTTTCTCGACTTTCTGCATCGGGAAGTAAGCACCGGTATTTCTGACTTAATGGGTTTTAGAGAGAGTGGTTTATGGTCTTCGACGAGTTCTTCGACGTGATTGTTATTGGCGCAGGCCACGCCGGGTGTGAAGCCGCTTCCGCGGCGGCCAGGCTTGGGGCCAACACGGCGCTGCTTACGCTTAACCTCGATCTTATCGGCCAGATGTCGTGCAATCCCGCCATCGGCGGAATAGGCAAGGGCCATCTCGTTCGTGAAATAGACGCCCTCGGCGGAATCATGGGGCGAGTCATCGACCGCACGGGAATCCAGTTCCGCCTGTTGAATCGATCCCGTGGACCCGCCGTGCGCGCCCCACGAGCACAGGCAGACCGCGCCCTTTATCGGGTTGAGATGCGGCGCACGCTTGAAGGAACACCGAACCTCAGCCTGCGACAAGGCCTGGTTACGAGCCTGCTGTTTGAGAAGGGCCGCGTTCTGGGTGTCGAGTTGCAGGACGCGCGCCGAATGGGTGCGAAGGGGGTTGTCGTCGCCACAGGCACCTTTCTCAACGGGCTCATTCACACGGGTCGCCAGACATACCAGGGAGGGAGGACGGGCGAGCCTGCGTCGATCGAATTTGCTGAAGCCCTGAAACGACTTGGACTCAAGGTCGGTCGCTTGAAAACTGGCACTCCACCGCGCCTTGACGGCCGAACCATCGATTGGGAAGCATTTGAGCCTCAGCCGCCCGACGAGCGCGCAGTGCCGTTCTCCTTTTCGACTGATCACATCCAGCAGAAACAGTTGAACTGCCACCTGGCGTATACGACCGAATCAGTGCATGAAGCCATTCGCGCAAACCTGCACGAGTCGCCACTCTACTCGGGAAAGATTACCAGCATAGGTCCGCGATATTGCCCCTCGATCGAGGATAAGGTCGTAAAGTTTCCCGATAAGACTCGGCACCAGCTTTTTATCGAGCCCGAAGGTTACGCCACAAACGAGGTCTATCTCAATGGTTTTTCTACTTCCCTTCCAGCGCAACTACAGCAGGAGTTGGTGAGCCTGATACCCGGATTTGAGCGGACTCAGATTATTCGTCCTGGGTACGCCATCGAGTATGACTTTGTGGATCCCAGGGAACTTTCGCCTTACCTCGAAACAGCGCGTTTGAAAGGGCTTTTCCTCGCCGGTCAAATAAATGGTACGACGGGCTATGAAGAAGCGGCTTGCCAGGGTCTGCTAGCCGGCATCAACGCGGCCCTTGGTGCTCTGGGCCGGCCAATGTTTCGCCTTAACCGTAGCGAGTCATACATAGGTGTGTTAGTTGACGACTTGATAACCCATGGCGTTGACGAGCCCTATCGTATGTTCACATCCCGCTCAGAATACCGACTGGCATTGAGACACGATAATGCGGACGAGCGTCTTGAGCCCTACGGCCGGGAACTGGGCCTTGTGGGAGACAACGAGTGGGAACGCTTTAATCAAAGGCGAGCACGTTTAGCCAGAGCCCGTACGTTGCTCAAAGAGTGTAAGCTTCAGCGTTCAGATGACCTCTATCCGATTTGCACAGAGATGACCGGACAGAAGCTCGGCGATTCGCTTTCGCTGGCGGAGCTAGCTCTGCGACCACGTGTGGACGCAGCGCTGATTATGGATCTTATGCCGTCAGCGGCAAGAGCAGAGTTCGCGATCAGCGATCTGGAGACTGCGCTGGCTGACCATCTGTACGCTGGATATCTTGACTCGCAAGCTACTAGCCTTCGGCGCTTGAACCAACATGACGGGCTCAACATACCCGACGGCTTCTCCTTTCGAACAGTTTGTAGCCTCTCGCACGAGATAATTGAGCGCCTTGAAAGGGCCCGGCCGGAGAGCTTCGGCCAGGCTCGCAGGATCCCGGGCATGACCCCGGCAGCATTGTCTAATCTTCTGGTGTATCTCATGGCGGGCCAACATAGTGGCGTGGCCCAATTAGGAAGGCCCGGTTGACCCTTCGCCGAGACCGAGGGTTTCACGTGAAACGTTCGTACACGACCCTGTTCATGACCCAAAAACCGTGCCGGATTCACGTCTGAGCGGCAAAACTCGTGGCATCAACCTCCCATCTTGTGCTAAGGTGCTCGTCTCCTGTCGGTTGACTAGCAGGCCCGTGAATGGCAAAAACTATAGCCATCGCAAATCAGAAGGGCGGTGTCGGAAAGACCACGACCGCCATAAACCTCGCGGCTTCTCTGGCAAAACTGGATCAACGGGTTCTCTTGATCGACATAGACCCCCAGGCTAATGCTACTTCGGGGGTCGGTATTCAGCGAACCTCAACTCAACGGACGACTTATCAGGTTCTTGTCCTTAAGGAGCCGATAGCAAACACTATCCTATCGACCGACTTTTCTTTCCAGATCGTCCCGTCGGAGAGAAACCTCGCTGGGGCCGAAGTTGAGATGATAGATATGCCGAACCGCGAGTTGCTCTTGAGAGACGCCATAGATCCAATCCGCGACACCTACGATTTCATTCTTATTGATTGTCCTCCTGCCCTGAACCTGCTTACTTTGAATGGACTGGCCGCGGCTGATGCTCTTCTCGTTCCCATTCAGTGTGAGTACTATGCCCTCGAAGGCGTATCCGATCTTTTTAACACCCTGGCCCGAATTCGCCGGCTGCTGAACCCTCATCTCAAGGTCGAGGGCCTGCTGCTGACCATGTATGACGCCAGTACCAAACTGTCTGCGGCGGTGGCGGCTGACCTTAGAGGTTTCTACAGTGGCCTCGTGTTTCAGACCATGATTCCTAGAAATGTTCGCTTGGCCGAAGCGCCAAGCTACGGCAAACCAGTTATCTACTACGATCAGCGATCACGCGGAGCTGAAGCGTACTTTCAACTCGCAGAGGAGGTTTTGGCTAATGAACAAAAGACCGTTGGGCCGCGGGCTGAGCGCTCTGATCTCGACAGACTCGCTGCCAGCGGATAGTGACGAGATCCGCGACATTGAGATCGATTTGATCCGGCCAGGCCATCAACAGCCTCGAACGACGTTCGATCAGACGCGACTTCAGGAACTAGCCCAATCGATCCAGACCAGCGGAATCATCCAGCCGCTGCTTGTTCGTCCACGCGGCGGTTTGTTCGAAATTGTCGCCGGAGAGCGAAGATGGCGGGCCGCACAACTCGCCGGACTTGCCAGGATCCCGGCGATAATCCGGGAAATTCCGGACGAGAAACTTCTTGAACTCGCCCTGATCGAAAACATCCAGCGGCAAGAACTGAATCCCATAGAGGAAGCGAATGCATACAAGAGGCTGATCGAGTCTCTCAATCTTACCCAGGAGGAAGTCGCGCAGCGGGTTGGCCGGGACCGTACCTTCATAACGAACTACCTGCGCGTACTCAAGCTGCCTTCAGAGATCCAACTCCTTCTCGAAAGCGAGAAGCTCTCCTTTGGTCACGCCCGCGCGTTGCTGGGCCTCGCCGATGTCATCCTCCAGCGGCGATACGCGCAGAAGATCGTCAAACATAACTGGTCTGTGCGCGAGACGGAGCGCCGTATCAAACATGCCTCCGACGCAAGACCCGTCACGTCTAAGCTATCTCCAAAGCCTGAGGATCCAAATGTTCGATCCGCCGAGGCTAAGCTTCGAAGGCGCTTGGGCACTCAAGTACGAATCCTGCCAGCCAAAGTCGGTTCGGCTGGTAAGATCGAAGTCGAGTATTACAATGTGGATGATCTTAACCGGCTCTACACCATCATTATGTCCGGGCAGGAGATGGAAACGCTGAGCTCAGTTTCGGCCTCGGCCGGTTTGTAGTACATGTAGTTCTATAACCTACAACTAGCCTCGCTACAGGGCCTCACAGGGACGGACGCCCTCTTCCTAATCAGCCACCTGCGGTGTCATACGAACTTTCTCACGTGTTTTCCTTGCGTCCGCTCGGACGCTTATGTTAGCGTCAGGAATTCCAATCCACTAGCGGTCTTTCCTGCGGGAGAAGCCGTAGTTTACATCGTAGTGCGCATAATTTCCGTGGATGCTGCCCCAAACTGAAGATACGACATCACGCCCTTTCCTAGCCGCGATCGAGCGTCGGCTGAGCAGACAGGCGTTTGAGACGTGGTTTCGACCCCTCCGCATTACCCGGTCTCAGTCGGAAGGTTTACTCCGTATATCAGTTCCCAATTCCGCAGTGCGCGATTGGATACTCTCGCAGTATTCTGAAGCTCTCGAGCAATCCCTCGTTGAGCTACAACTCAACAGTTGCCGAATTGAGTGGTCAACTCCTCGGCATGACAAGGATGATCATGATCCCAGTGGCTGCGTGGAAAGAGGAGTCTCTAAGCTTCCGCGGGAGCCACAAGCGAGCGCTGCAGTTGCGCACAACGTCGAAGTTCCTCAACTCCCTGAAATACCTTCGTCGCCGTTGAACGACAAATACACGTTTGCTAGTTTCGTTGTGGCTTCGTGTAACCGGTTCGCCCATGCTGCGGCGCTAGCGGTTGCTGAGTCTCCCGGGCAGACTTATAACCCTCTATACCTTTATGGCGGTGTCGGTCTTGGCAAGACTCATCTAATCCAGGCCACTGGTCATGCAATCAAACAAGCTAGCCCGAAACTCCAGGTAGCCTACCTCTCGCTTGAGCGCTTCATGAACGAACTCATCAACGCGATAAGGTACGGTTACGACAAAACGCAGGTTTTTCGCGAGCGTTACCGGTCTATCGACGTTCTACTGATCGACGACGTGCAGTTTATCGCCGGCAAAGAGCGAACTCAGGAAGAGTTCTTTCACACCTTCAATGCGCTTTACGACGGACAGAAGCAGATCGTGCTAACTTCTGACTGCCCGCCCAGGGAGATACCGGAGATTGAAGAACGGTTGCACTCTCGATTCGAATGGGGCTTGATTGCCGACATAGAGCCGCCTGATCTGGAAACCAAAGTTGCAATACTTAGGAAGAAGGCAGAACTTCAAAGAGTTGATTTGCCAGACGATGTCGCTCTTTTTCTAGCTGGGAACAGCAAACATAACATAAGAGAGTTGGAAGGGTCTCTGGTTCGGGTTTTGGCGATGGCCTCGTTAAGAGGTTTGCCGTTATCAAAAGCCCTCGCTCAGGAAGCTATGCGCAGTGTGTCGCGTACAAGCGAGGAAAATCCAATTTCTATCCCTAGGGTCCAGAAGGCCGTAGCCGATTATTACAAGATTAGTGTGGATACACTTCGAAGTCGTTCAAACGTGCGAACTGTCTTGGTTCCCAGGCAAGTTGCTATGTACCTGTGCAAGCGTTTGACCAAAAAGAGCTATCCAGAAATTGCCCGGCAGTTTGGCGGTAAACATCACACTACGGTCATTCACTCTGTTGAAAAGATCAATCACCTGATTGATTCTGATCGAGAACTGGATACGGTGATTAAGCGGCTGATCGGTAGCATCGGCGCATAGTTAATGAGATTTCCTTGCTCCTCTGCGGATTAGTTCTTCCACAGGCGGTTTGTGAAAGTTCGGCTCGCTGGCTGTGGAAAAGCCTTTGACTTGTGATAAGTGATCTTGTCGGTTCAGACCATCCGACGACCTTTCACTACTTTCTTTTCAGATTCCGGAATGGTTTGCTTACTTTCACAGTTCCACATGCAATACTACTAATACTAATAATTCTAAGATATGTTTTCTCTTCATAGAGAGAGTAGGAAAACTGCCTGCGAAATGTGATATAAGAAAGAAAAATTGAGGAGCAGCTAAATGCAATTCGTTATTGCGCGGGGTGCGCTGCAAAAAGAGTTGGCTTTCGTCCAGGGTGTAGTTGAACGAAAGAATACAATTCCCGTCTTAGCCAATATTCTGATCGAGTCAGCCGGCGAAGAGGCGATTCGGATTAGCGGCACGGATCTGGACGTGACGATTAGATGTGACGCTGATGCTGAAGAAATATCTTCTCAAGGTGCTATTTGTGTCCAGGCAAGGAAACTCTTCGATATCGCGAGATTACTGCCCGACGGACCAGTCAGTTTTCGGAAAGAAGAAAACGAATGGGTGACCGTTGAGTGTGATCGATCCAAATTTCGATTGCCTGGAATATCGAAAGATACGTTTCCGGAATTGCCTGGCTTCAAGTCGACACCGCTAAAGTTGCCAGCTTCCCTGCTGAAGTTACTCATAGATCGGACCATCTTCGCTATCACTCAAGAGGAAGGGCGCTACACGCTTTCCGGAGCCAAGTTTGAATTGGATAAGCAAGGCGCGAAGATGGTTACAACTGACGGCCATCGGCTTGCTTTTGTATCGACCAAAGAGATTGGTGAGGATTTACAAGGAGCGGGTCTCGATGTCTTGATTCCCCGAAAGACGCTCGCAGAACTAACCAAACTGACTGCTGATTTTGAAGGCGACATAAACCTCGGCGCCGACGAGAATCATGTGTATTTTCAGATCGGATCGAGGCTTTTGATTTCCAGAATGCTATCGGGGCAGTTTCCGAACTATGAAATGGTCATGCCGAAAAATAACGATCGGTCGGCCGTCTTCGATACCCTCAGTCTGAATCAGGCGATTCGCCGAGTGGCTTTGATGGCTGATGATCGTTCGCACGCAATTCGTTTTCATCTGACCAAAGAGCAGTTGCTGATAAGTTCACAGAACGCAGAAGAAGGCGAGGCGCGTGAAACCCTGGAAACCGACTTTGCCGGTGAGGAGACTGAGATCGGTTTCAACGCGCAGTACCTGCAGGATTTTCTCAATGTGGTGGGAACTGAAAAGGTTGCTTTCGAGTTCAAGGACGGAAATTCACAGGCTCAGTTGCGACCGGTATCAGACGAAAAGCATGACTACCGGTACATCATCATGCCGATGAGACTCTGAACCCTCAGGGTCCGCGCCGATTGAAGGAATCGCGCCACCCCTAAACATCAACACAATTCATCCTAACGAGCGCCAGCGAGAAGTCGGGGCCCGTTTGTTTTTGGGTGCCGCCAATCCTCTAAATGCATTAGCCCGTGCCTGGTAAGACGCTATGTTAGAATTGGAGAATGTTCCTTAGATCGATCCGGGCCCGCGACTTCAGAAACCTGGAAGGCGAGATTCACTGGGCAGACGGCATCAACGTCATCTATGGGAACAACGGCCAGGGAAAAACCAATTGGCTGGAAGCTATCCATCTTCTGGCGCACGCAAAATCTTTTCGCACGCGCCATCTTCACGAGTCTATAAACTTCGGCAAAACCGCAGCCTCAATCCAGGGACAGGTGGCCCGCGGAAGCGAAGTTGAACGTGAACTACAAGTTGATATTCGAGCAAACACGCGTCAAACCTTCGTTAATCGCAAGCGCGAAACCCTAACGAACTATGCGGCGCAGTTGCACGCAGTCTGGTTCACCGCCGACGAGTTGGAAGTGGTACGCGGCGGTCCGGAAGCGCGCCGAAGTTTCATCGATCGCGGAGCCATCTCGTTACATCCTTCATATGCCCAAGTGATGGGTAACTACGGTAGAGTCATCAAGCAAAAGAAGAGATTGTTGCAGCAGGCAGGTGAAGACCGCTTGCGGTTTGAAGAACTGACCCAACTTCTCGAACCCTGGAACGAGCAACTGGTGAGTTTGAGCGCCCAGATTCACAAGTCGCGCACAGGGTATGTGGATCTTTTGAACGACGCGCTCGAGCACACCTTGTTCGGCGACACCCTTTCGATCCGATACGTGTCATCGCTGGAAGGCAAAGGCGATCTGAGTGATTACGAAGATCTGATAGCTCAGCGCCTGCGAACTCGAATGCAGGCTGAGGTGTTTGCCGGCGCCTGTTTGATCGGGCCGCATCGAGATGACCTGAGTGTCCTTTTTGGTGACCGGAATCTGCGCAGTTTTGGCAGCTCCGGGCAACAGCGTAGCGCATTGATAACGCTTGATTTAGCAGCGATTTCAGTGTATCATTCACAGAATCAAGATTATCCAATTTTCCTCATTGATGACGTGGACGCTGAACTCGACGGAATCCGCATTGAACGACTGCTTGAATACCTGGACGGACGCACTCAGACGTTCGTTACGACGTCAAAGAAAAACCACTTCGAGCGGTTCAATCAGCGGGCTCACTTCTATGAGGTTAGTGGCGGCCACGCGAGGGAGGACATTGTTTTGAAGGCTGCAATTGTTTAAGGCTGAAACAAGAAGATTATTCGTAGACGGAAGTGAGAGGTAAGAACCAATTGGCAACTCCATCATCGAATTTGAAGCATAAGAAAGAAATATACGACTCGTCTTCGATTGCCGTGCTCGAAGGACGCGATGCGGTGCGTAAGCGGCCGGCGATGTACATCGGCTCCACTGGCGAGATCGGCCTGCATCATCTGGTTTACGAGGTTGTCGACAACTCAATTGACGAAGCACTCGCCGGGTACTGCGATGCCGTTCAGGTGGCGATTCATCTCGATAACTCGGTCACGGTGGTCGATAACGGCCGCGGCATCCCTGTGGATATGATGAAGAAAGAGAGACGGTCTGCGGCAGAAGTCGTTATGACAAAGCTGCATGCCGGTGGAAAGTTCGACACGAATGCTTACAAAGTTTCGGGCGGACTGCATGGCGTCGGCGTTTCAGTCGTGAACTTCCTGGCCGAGACGCTGCACCTCGAAATCTGGCGCGATGGACTGACCTACGAACAGGAATACGAACGCGGGATTCCGGTCGCTCGTCTCGATCACACCGGCAAAACGCGAAAGCGCGGGACGAAGATTACTTTCAAACCCGACCACCAGATCTTCGACACCATCGAATTCAGTTTTGACAAACTGTCAGAGCGTCTGCGCGAAAAGGCCTTTCTCAATAAAGGCATCCGCATCACGATCACTGACGAGCGCGAAGAGCCTGAGCGCTCGCACGAGTTTTACTATCGCGGCGGCATCGCCGAGTTTGTGCGCCACTTGAACAAGAACAAGAGCGTGTTGCATGACAAACCGATCTATTTCGAGAAGGTCGCCGACGCGCTTTCGATCGAAGTGGCCATTCAGTACAACGACGGCTACGACGAAAAAGTCTATTCATTCGCCAACAACATCAACACGGTTGACGGCGGGACCCACCTTTCGGGTTTTCGTTCGGCGTTCACCCGCACAATCAACGCCTATGCGCAGTCTTCCGGTCTGGCGAAGAATTTCAAAACCTCGCTCACCGGCGACGATGTGCGCGAAGGTCTGGTCGCGGTTATCTCAGTCAAGCTGCCGCAGCCTCAGTTCGAAGGCCAGACAAAGGGCAAGCTCAACTCGGATGTGAAGGGGGCCGTTGAATCGTTTCTTAACGATCGCTTGACTGAATACCTGGAACAAAATCCTACGGTGGCCCGTCGCATCGTGGGAAAATCACTTGATGCCGCGCGCGCGCGCGATGCGGCCCGCAAGGCCCGCGAGATCGTGCGCAAAGGCGCGATGGGCTCGACCATGTTGCCGGGCAAGCTCGCTGATTGTCAGGAACGCGATCCGGCCTTGTCGGAAATCTACATCGTTGAGGGCGACTCCGCCGGTGGCTCGGCCAAGCAGGGTCGTGATCGGAAGAACCAGGCCATTCTTCCTCTGAAGGGCAAGATCCTGAACGTTGAGAAAGCCCGCTTTGACAAGATGCTCGGCCACAGCGAGATCAAGTCGCTCATAACCGCGCTTGGCACCGGCATCGGTAAAGAAGACTTTGACGCGAGCAAGCTGCGCTACCACAAGATCATTCTGATGACCGACGCGGACGTTGACGGCTCTCACATCCGGACACTTCTGCTCACTTTCTTCTATCGTCAAATGGCCGAACTGATTGAAAAGGGATATGTGTACATTGCCCAACCACCCTTGTTTAAGGTGAAGCGCGGCAAGAAGGAAGAATACATCAAGGACGAAGGCTTGATGGTCCAGTACCTGATGCGGATGGCCACCGCGGACATGACGGTAAAGTCAGTCGGAGCCAGGAAGGACATCGAAGGTAAAGAACTCGCCCAGTCGCTGGAAAAGCTTGTCGATCTGAAACGTTACAGCGAACGGGCAGCGCGCCGCCTCGGTGGAGACGCACATTTGCTTGACGTCCTTCTCGGTGCTTTCGTCGGGAAGAAAGGCGTACTCCGCAAAGAAGGGATCACGTTGCGCAATGTCTTTCAGGATGGCGACCTGATGGCTAAGGTCGAAGGAGTAATCGCTAAGGCGGGCTTTAAGACGGAACTCTCAACCGATGAAGAACACGGTCTGTGGGAGATTGAAACCACGACCTCTTCCGGGCTTGGCGTAGCGATTGATTGGAACTATGCCAGCTATGTCGAGTTTCAAAAAGCCGTGGAACTCTACATGGCCCTCGAAGACGAATTGGCGCCGCCGTTCATAACTGGAACGAATGGCACCAGCGAAGAAATTTCAACCCGCGAGGACCTGCTGGAGAGAGTGCTCACGGCGGCGAAGAAGGATCTGTCGATTCAGCGCTACAAAGGTCTGGGCGAAATGAATCCTGAGCAGCTCTGGGAAACAACCATGAACCCTGAGAAGCGGACGCTGCTGCAAGTCCGGATTGATGACGCCGTCGAAACTGATGATATCTTTTCGATCTTGATGGGCGACGCCGTCGAGCCACGTCGCAAATTCATCGAAGACAACGCGCTGGATGTGCGGAACCTGGATATCTGATTGCACGTGGCCCAAGTTGGCAACTGGCGCTACTTTTCGCGGTACCTATCCGCGCGAAAGCGCCAGATCTTAATCTTAGACTTCCGGGGAATTCCCGCCTTGCGCGAAGCGATCCCAACCTGTTTGGCTATGGTATCGACCCCTTCCAGATTGGGAAGCAACAGGCCCCGGCGCACTCCGTTTTCGTCTTCGACAATCACTCCATAAACACGCGGATCCAGACCATCCAGAACTGTCAACTCTGGTGGCGACAGCACGTCGACCGAATACTTCAATCCAGGCAGTTCGTCTTTGCGGACGGGCGCAAAGCGCGGATCGCGCGCGGCCGCGCTGATCGCATTGGCGATCACTTCTTCAGCCAGCGTATTCTTTAACGGCTCGATCGTTCCAATGCATCCGCGCAATTCACCTGCGCGAGTCTTGATGGAAACAAAGCAGCCGGCGCGTTGACTAAGAAGATCCGAAGGGTTCTCAGGCACCTTGATGATCTCGCCGCTGGCAACGAAAGTCTCAACCACCTGGCGAGCAAGTCCGGGTAACTCGGTACCCGCGAGGTCGCCGGTGGCAGCCTGATTCGTTAACCCGCCCGCTGACGCAGGCGGTACTGGCTTCACGTTTTTTGCGGCCAGCAGTTGCGCGACCAGATAACCAACACCGAATGGCGCTTCATAGCTGATCACTTCGCATGATGGTTCGAGTCCCTGGGCCACGCCGAGCGCGACCAGCATCGAACGATAACCACACTCTCCGGCCATCCGGCGCAGCTCTGGATCCAAGTCAACGATGCGACTGGTAGCGCAACTCTGAATCGCGTCCACTACCTCTTCATCAAACCGATGCGCTTGCGGATTGTAGCCGGCGGGGGCTTCGGGCTTCAGCCGGTGGCTGAGATCGCCGCTGGCGATAAACGCAACCGGTCGCCCCAGCCTATCGACGGCCTGCCGTATGCAGTTACCAAAGCGAAGATGATCTTCATTCGAGAGAAAGCTGTAACCCAGGGCCACCACGCTCCCATTCCAACCGTTGCGTTGCAGAAAATAGAGTGGGACCGCGGTCCCGTGATCGAGATCGAACCCCCGGATTCTGATCGTTGTGAGATTTTGTTCAGCCGCGCTGCGCGTGATTTCGTTTAACAGCTCGTCATCGAGTTGGGCATGAACCGTAGCGGTAGGCGCGCGAAAGTTCGCAAAGTCGGCGTGCAATTGCGGGCCGTCGTAAGCAACAAACGCGTTTGTGTCGAGCGGCGCGTGCGGCGAAATCAGAATGAGCGTCTCGGCGCCGCTTCGGATCACGCGCTCGGTGAGTTCAGCCATCGCGGCTATTGAACTACCCACATCGACCACGGCTTCGCGTCCGACCTCCGGCACCATGATCGGAGGATGCGGAGCAATTCCGGCGAAGACTAATGAACTGGCACTTCCCATGACTTCCAACCCTGCTTTTAGTCGCCATCATGGCTCTGATTGGAGCCAGATGTCCATAGTTGCGCAACCTCTAATATCCAGCCCTGGGTATCTAAAGTTGAGCGCTGTTCAATGAACATACAGCCCATAAGGACGCTCGATGCTTCGCGGCTTTGCCGCCCGATGTGCGGAAAGCCTCTGGCTTTCCGGCCAGGTTGCTTACTTTTCTTCGGAGGCTCTGCCTCTTCTTTCCGCGAGGCGTAGCCTCGCGATGTTCTTGAGAAGGCTTATGCCGGTAAGGCAAAGCCTTACCGCACATCGAACGGCAGAGCCGCTCGCGAAGACAGGTTTGCAAGCGGCCCGACAAGCAAACTATGATGAGCGCGCATGGAGCAATTTGATGTCCTGATCGTTGGCGCCGGCCCGGCCGGATCGTTTGCCGCGGAACGTCTCGCGCGTGGCGGCGCCCGCGTCGCTTTGTTTGACGGTCGTCCACCCGAAGAACCGAAAGCTTGCGGCGGCGGTGTGACATCCAAGGCTTTGAAGGCCTGGCCGCATTTGCTCGAAGCGGTCGGGCGCACGATCGATGAACTCGACATGTACTCGCCCTCAGGCAAGCGCCTGCATCTGAAACTCGACGAGCCCTTCGCGGTTTACTCGCGTATTGCTTTCGATACGTTTCTCCGCGAACGCGCGCGTGAGGCGGGCGCCCACGTCTTTGCGGAAAAGATTTCCGGTCGCGGCTTCAAACGAGTTGAGGATCACTGGGTCGTGCGCACGCAAAGCGGTAAAGAGTTTTCCTGTGCGTGGCTGGTCGGCGCCGACGGCGCTAACAGTCCGATTGCGAAGAAACTCGCGGGATCCTTGCCGCCCGCGGAGATGGAAGTCGCGTTCGGCTATCGCGCGCCTCTGCCTGATGACGGGAACGCGGCCACCGTGGTCGCTTTCCTGCCGAAGTGGGTTGGCTATGCGTGGGCGTTTCCGCGGGTCGATCACATTTCGTTTGGCATCGCGACTACTCAGGATGCCTTCGATCACGAAGCCCTGGATCGTCTGCTATGGGATTTCATGGTGAGCTATTACGAAGTAGCCCGGTACAGAACCGCGAGCGGCAGCGACCGGGTCCCACCACACAACCGCAACGCTGCGATGAGGCTTTGGAAAAAATCCGACGGTGTAGATTCATCTGACGCTCAGGAGGTTCGCGCCGATCTCAAGAAAACCGCCGAGCGCTATGCCGCGCGTATTCCCGGGCTCGAGCCGCGCACGTGGGACACGCGCCACGCGTGTGGTGAGCAGTGGGCGTTGCTTGGCGATGCCGCGGGCTTTGCCGATCCGGTTACCGGTGAAGGGATCTATTATGCGCTGCGCTCGGCGGAATTCTTCGCCGATGCTTATCTGGCCGGCACACCTTTGGATTACGAACAACGCTGGCGCAAGGATTTTGGCCGCGAATTGCAGCGAGCTTCACAGATGCGGCGAAAGTTCTACGGAAACTTCTGGGGCGCGCCCTTCACCGAAAGAATGATCGAATTCGCCCGTGGACATCGTGGCATACGCAAAGTCCTGGGCCAACTGGTTGCCGGCGACCAGGGCTATACCGATCTCAAGCGTAAGCTGGCGCGCAGCGCGCTGAAGCCTTGAAAGAAACAAGCTTGCGCGGAGCGCACCGTCCGTTTTACTAATCGCGGCCCAGCAACTATCATTCACGAACTATGTCAGAACAAGAGATTGATAAGAAAGCCGTCGTCGCTCTGTTGAACGAGATTCTGGAAACAGAGCTGGCCGGAGTTGTGCGCTACACCCACTATTCGCTGATGGTCTTTGGCCACAGCCGCATTCCCATCGTGAGCTGGCTGAGGGGCGAAGCTACAACTTGCCTGGCCCACGCCGATGCGGCCGGCGAGATGGTGACCCATCTTGGTGAGCATCCTTCATTAAAGATTGGCGCGCTGCTCGAAACCCAGAAGCACGGTATTAATGACATTCTGCTGGAGGCGCTCGATGCTGAAAAAGAGGGGCTCGCCCTCTACAAGAAACTGCTCGAACTAGTTCGCGATCGTTCCGTCTTCCTCGAAGAGTACGCGCGCAAGCAGATCGCCGAAGAGGAAATGCATCTGGGTGAAGTCAACAAGATGCTGCGCAAGCCTGGCGACATCGCGCGGTTCAAAGAAGAAGCGCCGCATTCTTCGGCTGCATCAGCCAACCAAAATGGATAGGTCCCAAAGAACGGTAGATTCTCTCAGGCTGCTTTCTGATTGGAGTAAGTGGCTGATCAGTCTGGAGACGATTGTTTGCGTCAGCCTCTGGCCGAAGCTGACCGGCAAGCCGTCGCCCTCAAGGCTGATGTACACGGGTTGGATGATGTTCTGGGCTTCGATCATCGTCGCGGCGATTCTATTGCTTTGTATCTCGTTCTTTGTTCGTCGCGTGGATGATTCCGCCGATCGTGACATGAAAAAGGTTTGGGTCCTGGTGGGCTTGCAATACGCTTGCTTTCTCGCCGGACTGTTTTGCTTTGCCTTAAACGTTATTCTTCTCTGGCCAGGTCTTTCCGACTAACGCTTCCGATACGAATATGCGGACACTTTTATTGGCGCTGGGTGTCGTGATTGTAGGTATTTACTTAACCGTCGCAACGCCGGTCGAGTCACGGTCGCCCGCCCGCGGGTCCCTGCCGGCCGCGCAAGCGGGAAGCAAACCGATTACTCGCGCTCTGCAACCGAACACGCTCTGCGCCAAAGACGAGCGCGTCATCTTCAGTTGCCCCGTCAAACGTCCCGCGAAAACCGTTTCCGTGTGCGCGTCGAAAAATCTGACCAGCGACCGAGGCTATTTGCAGTATCGGTTTGGCCTGCCCGGAAAGATCGAGCTCGAGTACCCGAAAGATCGAAAGGGTACTCAGGAGAAGTTTCACTACTCGCATTACTTTCGCGCACAGTTCGATCTGACGTCGATTGGCTTCACGATCGATGGCTACGAGTATTCGGTTTTCGATGATTACAACGGCGAAGAGAAACCGGCCGTAAGCTTGCAAGGGGTCAGCGTCACTGCGCCGGGCAAACCGAAGGAAGTCAGCTTCGTCTGCCGAACGAAGCCCAAGGCTGACTACTCGGACTTGCAGGCCGTGCTGCCGAGCGATCAGGAATAGTTTGCTGGGGCCATTTATCAGCCGCGTTCACGCGGCTTGCCCTATCGGGTTACTAGCCCAGCCGTTTTAGAGCCTGTGTCAAAACTCGCACACGCGTCTGGATGAAAGTACTTT